>Ga0208837_1000012_pt1 | contig 33027 bp, 30 predicted proteins | sample DeeseametaMP0327_FD_184214 | JGI IMG/M metagenome (GOLD analysis project Ga0208837, IMG submission 184214) | Marine microbial communities from the Deep Atlantic Ocean - MP0327 (SPAdes) | ecosystem: Environmental > Aquatic > Marine > Oceanic | place: East of Recife, Brazil, South Atlantic Ocean...
AGCTTACAGACCCTATAGCTCGGCCAACTCTTATCTTCATATGCACAAAGAGACAACGCTTGTTCAACCGCTTGACGTGCGACCTCATCATTACAAAAGATTACGACACTGCAATTTTGATCACTCATAAGGCAAGAATCACCCATCAAAACATAAAAAACAAGCCTATAAGACGAATTTCAACGCAATTTACGACTAAATTTCTGGCACAAGCTTTGCAAATAGCTAAGCGAGGAGAAAATTATGCTCGATCAGATCAGCACTACAGGCCTACAGCCTATACAAGAAATAGCGGCAGTAAAGCCGCGTAAAGTGCTACATATGGTTAAAAATGAACGCATGGGCGGTTACATCCCTGAATGGCGCACTGTGACGACCTCTTCGGATAAAGTAGAACAAACACTTACACAAGCCGCTAATATTAAAGGCTCAAGCTTTGAAAGTGCCCTTGCTTATAATGCGGCAAATATTGATGAAACACCGCCACACCTTCAGGAATTTGGTTTTTCTGATTTAGCTGACATGGCCAACCCCCTCCACCATATTCCTGTCGTGGGGCATCTTTACCGTGAAATTACTGGCGATGAAATCAAACCTATCGGTAATATTATAGGCGGCGCTTTATATGGCGGGGCGGCTGGCGCAGCTGCGGGTATTACCGATGCAGTCATACGTGAAGAAACAGGCAAAAACCTCACAGAAAATACTATTGATTTTGCCCTACGTGGTAAAAAGCCAGCCTTTAAACATTTAAAAACAGACAATCCATTAACAAAACTACAGCAGGTTCAAAATAATTTAGAAACCAACGCTTACAATAACCTACCAGCCAGTTTGCTTAGTTTCACGAACACTGCACAAGCTTACCAAGCACAAGACGCAGCCAGAATAACAATTGAACGCATATCGGATACATCCGGCTCAAACGAAAAAGCGAGCGGTTTATATGCTTTAGCAAACAGCTAAGAAGTAAGATTAAGAATTAACTATAATCACGCGCACCAAATACACCCGTTCCAACACGGACATAGCTTGCGCCATGAGCAACCGCCCATTCATAATCACTGGACATACCCATCGATAGCTCCTTTAAACCCAGCTTATCAGCAAGCTTTTTTAGAAAAGCAAAATGCAGCGCCGGCGGATCATCAACAGGGGGAATGCACATCAAACCAATTATATTAAGCCCGCATTCTTGCACGCAAAATTCATAAAATTCAGACAAGGCACTAGGCAAAATCCCTGCCTTTTGCTCTTCTTCACCTGTATTAACCTGAATAAAACATGGCAGCGATCTACTCTGCTTTTCCATTTCTTTGGCAAGTGTCTTCGCAAGTTTTTCACGGTCAACTGTTTCAATCACATCAAATAAAGAAACAGCATCCTTAACCTTATTTGTTTGAAGCGGCCCAATTAAATGCAGTGTCAAATCTGGATATTGATCCCTAAAGCCGCTCTCAGACCAGCGCATTTGCGCTTCTTGAACGCGGTTTTCACCATAAAGCCTATGGCCTGCTTCTAAGGCCTCAATTATACGTTCTTCGGGCTGAACTTTACTCACCGCAACCAAGCGAACATCCTGCGGATTTCGTCCTGCTTTTTCTGCTGAGCGCGCTATGCGTCCTGTAATTTCATTAAGATTATCTCGTATAGACATAGGCAGGAGTATAACAAAAAAGGGCGCTAAAAATAGCGCCCTTTCGAAATTTTTTAATCAGTTCAGATTAGAACTTGATCATTGTACCTAGAAGTACTGATGTAGCATCTACGTCTTGGCGTGTACCAGGAAGACCTGCAACATTTTCAAACTCTGTGTAAGAAACAGAACCGCGGAATGTCATACCAGGACCATATGTGTAAACAACACCACCTGTGTAACGGTCAGCTTCAACACCGTCGTTACCTGTGTTACCTGCAACGTTTTGTACGCCGTCTACGTTCATGTAGCTAGCACCAATTTTGAATGGGCCAGTTGTGTAGTCAGCACCAACAACGAATGTTTCTTCGTCATCGCGGTTAGCAGTTGCTGTGTTCTTTGTTTCACCAAAGTCATCTTCAAGGTAAGCAACACCAATACCGAATGGACCGATATCTAGGTCAAGACCTACGTTCCATGCTGTACGGTCATCTGTAGGCTCAGCAGCTGTGAATGTGTTGTCTGTACCTTCTACATCAACATATGTGTAACCAGCACCGAACTTAACGCCAACATTGTCAAACTGACCTTCATAACGAAGAGCTGCTTCATATGCTGAACCGAAATCATTAACAACATCATCTGTGTTACCAGCTAGTTCGTTAGAAGCATCTTGTACGTCAGGAACGTATGAAAGACCAACCTGGAAACCGTTTAGGATAGGTGAAAGATATGTAATCTTGTCATCATATGCCGCTAGGTCCATATCGTAGTCTAGTGTATCTGTTGGTACGTTTGCGCCAGCTGCTGGAGCGTTGATTGGGTTAACAATCACACGGATACCATCAACATTAGCATCAGCTGAAGGAGCAGCAACCTGTAGAAGGAAACCAGCACCATCTTCAGCACCAAAGTTTACGCGTCCCCAGCCACCTGAGAAGTAAACATATGATTCTTCGATAACGCCATCAGCTGTGTTACGGTTACCATCAGCTTCCATTTCGATGTGTGCACCAACTGTAAGACCGCTGTCTAGAGTTGTTTCACCAGTGAAGTAAATTTCTGTTGTACGGATGATGTCTAGTTCACGTGCTTCGCCGTTTGCTGCGTTACCATCATCATCAATGTCTGTGTAAACACCATAACCCTGGAAGTAACCACCAAGGTCAAGCTTTACGCCATCAGCAGCAGATGCAGGAGCAGCTGCGAATACTAGACCACATGCAGCAGTCGTCATAAGTAATTTTTTCATTATCATTCCTCCAATTTCAAATAGATGATAATATTTATGAATAAATTTTAGTCACATAGAAATAACTAAAAGCCCACCTATACCCAGTGAACATCGCTAGTAAGCCGCAATTTGATTCCACCGTCAACGCGGCATTTTAGATAAATTGTAAATTAATTTTAAAGCGTGACATTTTTGCAACAGCTCAAAACGCCTTAATATCTGGGACTTATGCCGCCAACTGTGCCTATTTAGACTCACTCAAATCCTTTTACATTGAGTCTGAGCAAAGCTTTCACACTCTCTGGATAGTTTACCATAGACCTATAATAACCCCTTGTGAGCGCCCTATACTCTATGCTAATCAAAAGATTATAAGTGGATTAATAAGGAAGAACAATGACACTCAAATATAGCACTTTAAAGATTCTCTCTGTCGCCACACTTGGTATAATCACGCTTTCAGGCTGTGCAAGTGACGACAATGAAGGCTTCATCAAGAAAGAAGCAAAGTACCCAACAGGATATGACCGTGGCCTTAGCGAAGATATCTACGCCGAGCCAGAAGGTGTTTTTGGTGAAGGCGGCCTATTCTTTAATAATAGTAAGCGTGAAGAAGACAGTGCCGGTACAGGTATCGGTGTAAACAGCTATCTTTGGCGTGCGGCTCTTGATACAATCTCATTCATGCCTATCGCAAGCGCTGATCCTTTCGGCGGTACAGTCATTACGGATTGGTATGCACCAGCGCAAAACAGTAATGAGCGTTTTAAACTCAATGTCTTTATATTAGACCGCAAACTCTCTGCCAACGGTGTTCGCGTAACAGCGTTCAAACAAGTACGCCGCGGCTCTAGCTGGGTAGACATGCCCGCTGATAAAGAAATGGGCACGAAACTTGAGGACACAATCCTCACTCGCGCGCGTCAAATGCGTATCTCACAGCTAGATAAGCCATAACGAACATAGGCATATAGTCATGGTCAATATTCCGGCGATTGTCATCTCTATGAAAGGCGAAGACAAACGCCGAGATATGATGGATAACCACCTCAAAGAGCGCGGTTTTACAGCAGAATATTTTGATGCGGTTGATGGACGCCAAATGGATGTTCTGTCTCACCCTGATTATCTTAAGAGCAAAAGACGTGCAGCCCATGGCCGTGATCTAAAACCGGGGGAGCTTGGCTGTATGCTCTCTCACCGCGCGGCCTACCAATATATTCTAGATCAGGGCTATGAACATGCCCTCCTCTTAGAAGACGACGCTAGACTAGTGCCCGAAACACTCAATGTGCTTAGCGCTCTAATAGAGAAGGGGATCAGCTATGATATTATCCGCCTTCTCGGAAGCCCAAAAGTAATGCGCTCAAAACAACGTATGATCTGTCCGTTATATAAAGACTTTCACCTAACGCGCATGGCGACCACTCCTGGCGGTGCTCACGCGACTTTAATTAGTAAAGCCGGAGCAGAAAAACTCGTTAAAGAAATACGTAAATTTGCTTATCCTATTGATACGGTTCTTGGCCGCTGCTGGGAAACGGGTATCAACGCTTATTCAATCAAGCCCGCAATCTCTGTTCCCGACGAGGAAAATTTCACCTCCACCATTGGCGATGCTCGTCATGACAAAACAATTAAACTCAAAGGCCTAGAAAAGATTAAATTTAAGATAGGCCGTCCACTCTTTAAAATCGGAGAGGCGCTAGGTAAACGCAAACAATTTAATGCAACTGAAAAATCGGATTTAGAATTACAAAACACCTATAAACGGTAATTCTTCTTCAAAAGCTCAAAAAGCCACTCTTTTTCAACTTCACTCGCCATCTCGGCTATATCAAATCTTTCCGCACCTTTATCAAGCGTTAAACGATTGCCCCCATTTGTTTCCCTTAGTTTCAAAGACTCGATTTCTCGCCCATCAAACTCTATTTTTTTACGTTTTGTGAAAATATTCTGCTTAAATTTACGCGTATTTTGATCGTTTTTCGACAAATCCATTGGAGGAATGCCTGTATCAAACGTTAAATACGGCCTATTAAACAGCAAAATTTGTGGCTTCGCCTTCCTCAACAACCGATAAACTGTAAAACAGGCAAAAAGCCCGCCAACACTCCATCCGCATAACCAAAAAATTAGAAAAAGCCCGCCTTCACCGCTTGAGATCTCCTCAATTGCATGCGTAAAACCTATAAACCAGCCACAAAGCCAAAACCCTAAAAAGGCAACTATAAAATATTGAGAATAACCCAGCGCTTTGTATGGAAGAATAACGCATTGATATCCATCAACCATGTTAACGACAATATCGCTTCCTTCTGGCGGAGTATTACCCATACAAAATCCTTATATTATCATCATCAATACTTTGAAAAGCTTAACACAAACAAAAACATATACTATTCAAAAAAAATCGTGACCTGCGCGCTGAGTATAGCTATAAACACTTCATGAGCGAAAAATATAATATCAGAGAATCCGAAGCAAAGTGGCGCAAAATCTGGGACGAAAGCAATGCATTTCGAACAGACACAGAAGATAATAATAAAGAAAAATACTATGTGCTTGAGATGTTTCCATACCCTAGCGGACGCATTCATGTCGGCCATGTTCGTAACTACACACTCGGTGATGTCGTAGCGCGCTATAAAAAAGCGTGCGGTTATAATGTTCTCCACCCTATGGGCTGGGACGCTTTTGGACTACCCGCAGAAAACGCAGCAATTGAACGCGGCGCACATCCGGGCGAATGGACATACGAAAATATCGAAGCCATGCGTGTACAGCTAAAAGCTATGGGGCTTTCGATAGACTGGGAACGTGAGTTTGCAACATGCGATCCATCATATTACCGCCATGAGCAAGCGATGTTCCTAAAATTCCTTGAAAAAGACATCGCATACCGAAAGGAATCTATGGTCAACTGGGATCCGGTTGATAATACCGTTCTCGCAAATGAACAAGTCATTGACGGCTGCGGCTGGCGTACAGGTGCACCCGTTGAGCGCCGCAAACTTAATCAGTGGTTCTTAAAAATCACTGACTACGCAGATGATCTGATTGATGGTCTTCAAACACTAGATCGCTGGCCTGAAAAAGTGCGCATCATGCAAGAAAATTGGATCGGAAAATCCGTTGGTTTGCAGTTTAAATGGTCAATTAACGGCCTTGATGAACAAATAGAAGTCTTTACAACCCGTCCAGATACTCTTTTCGGTGCAAGTTTCATCGGTTTAGCGCCTGATCATCCACTTTCTAAGGAATTAGCAGGTGATAAAGAAGGATTTGATGACTTTATCAAAGAATGTCAGGCTGTTGGTACATCCGAAGCCGCCATTGAAAAAGCAGATAAGCTTGGCTTTGATACAGGCTTAACGGCCACGCACCCACTTCTAGGGCGTGAAGTGCCAATCTATATCGCAAACTTCATCCTTATGGATTACGGAACAGGCGCAATCTTTGGCGTGCCCGCCCATGACCAACGTGACTATGATTTCGCTAAGAAATATAACCTGCCATTCACACAAGTCATCTCAAGCGAGGATCACGATATAGAAAAAGAAGCCTATACAGGCCCAGGCAAAGTTATAAACTCTGCTGAATGGTTAAACGGCAAAACGATCGAAGAGGCAAAAGCCACTGTCATTGCAAAATGTGAAGAAGACAGCTCAGGATACGGCACAACAAATTACCGCCTTCGCGATTGGGGGATTAGCCGCCAGCGCTATTGGGGCTGTCCAATTCCTGTTGTTTATCGTAACTCTGACGGCGCATGCATACCTGTACCTGAGGATCAGCTCCCTGTTGAATTGCCGAAAGATGTCGATTTCTCTAAGCCAGGAAACCCGCTTGATAATCACCCAACTTGGAAGCACACAACTTGCCCAGAAACGGGTGAGCCAGCAACACGCGAAACCGATACATTTGATACATTCTTTGAAAGTTCATGGTATCAATTCCGCTATTGTGATCCTAAAAATGAAACCGCACCGACTGATAAGTCTAAAGCCGATTATTGGCTTCCACAAGGACGCGGCGTTGATCAATATATCGGCGGCGTTGAGCACGCTGTGCTTCACCTGCTTTATGCGCGTTTCTTTACGCGTGCTATGCAAACATGCGGCTATGTCAGCGCAGACGAACCTTTCCACGGCCTATTCACTCAAGGTATGGTTACCCATGAAACCTACAAGGATGAAAACGGTAAATGGATGTTCCCTGCCGATTATGACGCCCTTGAAGATAAATCCAAAGCAACTGTTGGCCCTTCAATCAAAATGTCAAAATCCAAAAAGAACGTTGTTGATCCGGCCGATATCATGGATACATATGGCGCGGATGCGGCGCGTCTCTTTATCTTATCCGATAGCCCGCCTGAACGTGACCTAGAATGGACAGAAAGCGGAATCGAAGGCGCATGGAAATTTGTCAATAAAGCCCATGCGACCCTGCAAAAAATCGACTTTGCAGCTTTCAATCTAGACAATATCGATAAAAACAACCTCGATCTAAGTGATAAAGGCGCCGATTTACGTCATTTAACCCATAAAACAATCAAAGGGGTAAGCGAAGCAATCGAAGCCTTTGCCATGAACAAGGCGGTTGCGCTTCTGCGTGAGTTTTTCAACGCGCTTTCAAACTTCAAAGTGCAAAAACCACATGATGAATGGGCTTTGGATGAAGCAGCAAAAAGCTTCATTATCATGATCAACCCTGTTATGCCGCACCTCGCTGAAGAGCTCTGGCTTCATATCCATAGCGGCGAAGCAAAAAGCCTCACAGAAATAGACTGGCCAGTATGCGATGAATCGCTTCTTGTACAAAAAACAATCACAATCGGTGTGCAAGTGAACGGCAAAGTCCGCGCACAAATCACACTAAGCCCAGATGCCAATGAAGATGAAGCAAAAGAAGCCGCCCTGTCGCAGGACAATGTCCAGAAATTTATGGAAGGAAAAACAGTCCGTAAATTCATCTATGTACCAGGTAAAATTGTAAATGTCGTTGCTGGTTAATCAGCGTAAAAGAATAGGGATAAAAAACATCATGAAGAAAAATAAACGCCTCTGTCTTTTGGTTATGCCGTTTCTTCTCTTCATGACGGCCTGCGGCTTTCATCCTATTTATGGTGTCAATAAATACACACCTGTTGGCGCAGAAACTAAATTTGAAAATATATATATCGCGAGCATAGATGACCGTGAAGGGCAGTTTCTTAGAAACGAGCTTATTGACCGCTTCTACCGTTCTGGACGCCCAACAGACCCTCAATACACCCTTAGCTTTTCAGAGCTAAGTGAGAGTATCAAAGAGTTAGGCATCACAGTCGACGCGGATGCAACAAGAGGCCAGCTAAAGATTTCCACGCACTTTACCCTAACAGACAACCAGACCGGTGAGATTCTTCTTGAGCGTAGCCTTAGATCAATTGCGACCTATAACATTCTCGCCAGTGAATTCACAAACCGTGTTTCTGAAGAATCTGCGCGTGAAAATGTGCTTAGAGATCTAGGCCGTCAAACAGAGCAACAACTCGCACTACATTTCAAAAGACACTAATTATAGCATATAATACATAATATAATTATTGACAATATTTTGAACTATCGATAAATTACCCTTCATTCATAAGGAAAGCCTTTTATAAGGCCAAACTTAAGAGACGTGGCATTTGATGGACTCAGCTTGCACCACGGTAAAAAAGCTAAAGCGCCACGGTTCGAGCAGCCAGCCCTGAAAAAGCTATAGCTCCCGCCCGTGGTTCTCCATATTTGGAAAGCCTGGCGGGATGAAAGCAAACAAAAATTCCCGGCAGAATTATTAAATAACTAGACATCCCTCTCATCAAAACAATGAGACGGAATGCTTGTGTTGATTAAAGGGCAATACTAATGACAACATATGTACCTAATGATCTTGATTGGTTTATCGAAGGATCACTTAAACGCGGCTTTACGGACGTTCTACCTATTAAAGAGTATGAATCACAATTCATTAAAAAAACGGATATTCGCGTCATGATCTATAACGTCAGCGGCGCTGGCGCAGTATCTTTTACAAATATCAATCTCGCAAATGCCTTTGGCAAATCATCTGGCATAAATGTTCACCCAACCTTTGCTACAGATGAAAAGCTAGAAAGCTTAGGTCACACAGCCAGCCTTGATGGCTATATCACAACAGACGCGGCCTTCGAACAAGGCGCTGAAATATGCATACTAACGGGTTTCCTCAGGAATAAGGACGTACATATTACCCAAGATGCAGCCTATCAAACCGTAGCTAATGTCTTTAATAAAGCAAAAGAGCACTGCCCAATAGTCCTTGCGATGTGTGGCTCTGCCGAAGTTGCGGCCTATGAAAATCACGGTATGGAATCAACGATCTATGACCAAAAAAATCTAGGCGTATTCCCATTTGCAAAAGCAGACGCAGAAATAAGAGACCCGAGTAGAAAAGACTATATATCTTCGGCGCTGAACACCCTCACACACATGCCAATGTCCAGATCCAGAAACCTCTCTGATGCGATGCTCATGAGTAACGATATTATCGTTCAGCTCTATAACCACGAAGCCGGCGTTGGTATAGCCCGTGAACGCAATAACCAAACACATTACGTACTTGGTCACCCTGAGAATGAAGATATTTCACTCCCTCTAGAACAAATAAGGGATTGGAAGAATTTTGCGGAAGGCAAAATCGACAAAGCGCCAAACGATGCTAAAAACATTCTCAATAACATTCACTTAGAGAATAAATTCTTTGCCTTTAAACATGAATGCATGAAAACAAGAGAGCATAATAATAATAACCCAAATGATAAAAAAGCGGCCCCAGAGTTTGATATAAATACAATCAGGCCTTTTCTTGAAAATAACTGGCGTGAAGGCTTTGCGGCCTATTCAAACGGTATTATTTCACAGCTATTTAAAATGCTCCAAGACGGAAGTGCTTATGATATTGCACCAAAATATAAACCAGCAGAAGGCAGCGGTATATTAGTGCCAGATCACGTACAGCAGAAATGGAAGCAAAACCAACCACAGGCTTTAGAACAAGCATAAAAAATATTTGCTTAATATTTGCTTTTTACCTGTAATATCCCATATTCTTTGAATGATTTTCTAAGAAAGGGTGAGTAAATGTCTGATGTAAATGCGGGTGATCTAAGGATCATTGAACATGCCGACGACGTCATAGAGACATATGAAGGTGTAGCGAATAACGCTAAAACAGGCATAGAAGTTGAGCTAGCATTCATTAACCCTGAAAGTGAAGATCTCACTCCTATGAGTATCTCACAGAATAAGGCTCTTAAAAACGCAACAAACAGCGCTTGCGGCGGTGATTTCGCTCGTAATGAACCCACTTCAGAAATGTTAGAGATCGGCTCGATAGCTGGTGATGAAAATCAGCTAAGAGCCATCATGCAAAATGCACAAAACAACATTAATTGCCTCTCTGATAAGGCTGTAGATCTGGGTCTTAAGCGATCATATTTCCAACATCTTCCCGATAAAACCGCTGCGCAACTCTTAGAAAATGTAATGGATGTAGCGCGCTATCAGGCCTTTTTTGCCCCTCCTCGTGATGATATGAAAGCGGTAGCCGCCTATTTCTCGGTTTGCAAATCAAATCAAGTTTCAATCAGCTATAAAAACCATGATCACCTGTTAAAAAATATTAGGCGCCTATACACACTGTCCCCATTTCTATTTCAAATCACAGATAATGCCGCACCATTTAACGAAGGCAAAAGCTTCAGCGGTCATGCAGGCATGTACCACAGAGCGGCACTAACTGGCCGCGGCGGTGTCCCAAAATATCTTTACAGCGCACAATCTGGCGAAGAATATATTGAAGACCACATCAATCATGTCATGAATAATCCGCTTTTTGTTTATTATAACACCAACGGTGAACTTATCCGCTTACCTAGTGGTCAATGGGAGAGCTTTAATACATTAAGGGATAAGGGCTTAAACACAGCAACAAACTACTATTTCTCTGAAAGTATCCTATGGCCGGATGTAAAAATCGCGGCATTAAAAAATGATGACGTCGTCATAGGCCATAGATATGAAGCGCGGATGTTTGGCGTTGGCCTGCATCAACATCAAAGCGCCCTACTAATAACAGCAGCCCTTGCATTTGATGAAGCATTTGCACAGAGCGTTGACGAACTCCTCAAAGAACAAGGCTTTGATCTTTCCACCCCATCATCACTTAAAGACCCATTAAGTAAAGCGTATGAGGCGGCCCAAAACCACCGCTTACAATTCCTCAATATCGCCTATGGAAACGCATCAATGCGTGAATTTGCACGTAAATTCGCTTTATTATTAGAAAATTCAGCGTTAATGAGCGAATATAGCGAAGAATTAGAGCCTATTTTAATGATCTGCCGTACAGGACTAACAGATTCTAAAATAAACCACCTGCTTTTCCCTTCTTTAGAAGGCGCAAAGAAATTCCAACGTAGCTACGACAGTACTATTTTCAAAAATCCAAATCAAAATGCAGCTCAACTCTTTCAAAATGAGTTGAAACATCACGAAAGCGCCTTGGCATCTTACGCAAATGCTGTTTAAACTAAGCGCATGAAGCTCTCTTTTCGTGACATTGAACCTTTTGTAAAAGCACCGAACCCTGCTGCGCGTGTTATACTTGTATACGGCCCTGATAACGGGCTTGTGAAAGAACGCGCCGCAACAATGGGTAAAACTGTGATAGACGACCTAAACGATCCATTTAACGCTGTAACAATTAACGCAAGTCAGCTTAGCGAAGATCCAGCACGCCTTCATGATGAAGCAGGCGCAATGTCCATGATGGGCGGTGGACGATTAATACGCGTAGAAGACGCAGCCGATAAGCTGACAACACTATTAAAGAGCTATCTCGAAAACCCATCGACTGAAAACCTTATTATAGTTGAAGCAGGAGATCTTGGACCGAGAAGCTCTCTGCGCAAACTTTGTGAAACAGCAAAGAACGCGGCAGCTGTCCCATGCTATGTGGAGGATCAACAAGGATTAACACGCACAATTCGTCAAATCTTAAACGAAGAACAGCTTAGTATTGAACCTGATGCCCTAGGCTGGCTAACTATAAATATTTCAGGCGATCGAGCAAAAGTTAGATCAGAGTTAGAAAAATTAGCAATCTATAAGGGCACTGATAAATCTCCAATAACAACAGATGATGCCCGCGCTGCATGCGGTGAGGCAGGGGCACTTGCTCTTGATGATCTCGTCAATAGCGCCGCAGGCCATAATGCCGAAAATGCACTTAAAACATATAACAAACTCATAGAAGAGGGCGTGAATTTCATAGTTATTCTGCGTTCGTTACAAAATCATTTCACACGCCTTCATATAACAAAAGCACGTATGGAGCAGGGCGAAAACATAGATCAAATCATGAAAACACTCAGCCCGCCCATCTTTTTTAAGCAGCAACCAGCCTTTAAAATACAAGCAAATCGTTGGAGTCTCACCGGTATCTCGAAGGTGCTTGAAAAATTATGCCAGGTAGAAGCACAGTGTAAACAAACAGGCTCACCTGCGGAAACTCTTTGCGCTCAGACAGTCCTCGGCATTAGTAAAAGCCGAGGCTAAATCCTTTTTAAATCAAGCTTAGTCCTGTAAACGACGTTCGCGTACTTTTTCAACTGGAGACGGTGTCGTTGATAAACGCCAAATCAAATCATCAAGCTGATCAAGTGAACCAAAACTTACACTGACTGTGCCTGTACGGCCATCCTTGCTATCAATCGAAACACGCATGCCAATACGGCTTTGAATTTCTTCCTCAAGAGCAAGAACATCTGGCCCTTTTTCTGCTTTGGGCACTGTAGGCGTTGATGACGTTGAACCAGCCTTTTCAATAGCCTGTCCAAGAGCCTCACTCGCACCTTCAATCCCTGTTTCACTACTATTTGAATCATCCTTGTCGCCACCAGCCATGAGTTTTTCAGTTTCACGCACATTAAGGCCACGTTCAATCACCTCTTTCGCAATCTCCTCTGCGTTTTCAGCTGTAATCAATGCACGCGCATGCCCAATAGAGAGATCACCATCACGCACATATTGCTGCACAGATTCAGGTAAAGCCAAAAGACGTGTAATATTCGCTATGTATGAACGGCTTTTACCAAGAGCCTGCGCAAGTTTCTCCTGCGTATAATCATGCTCTTTCATTAAACGTTCAAAACCGAGAGCTTCATCAATAGGATCTAAATCTTCACGCTGCAGATTTTCAATCAAAGCAATTTCAAAAGCTTCTGCATCACTAATCTCAAGGATAATAACAGGCACTTCATGAAGCTGCGCCTTTTGTGCCGCACGCCAACGGCGCTCACCCGCGATAATCTCATAAAGATCAGCACTATCATCTTCTTCACGCCTAACAAGAAGCGGCTGTAAGATACCATGCTGGCGAATTGAATCCGAAAGTTCATTCAACGCATCTTCATCAAAGACGCGGCGTGGCTGTCCCTTACCCGGAACAAGCTGATCAACACCCAGTGTTGATTTAGCCTGCTGAACAACCTCATCAGTCATATTGGTAACCGCAGAAACCACATCATCTTCTTCATCATCAAAGAGAGCATTAAGCCCGCGCCCTAAACCACGATTCTTTGGATTTGGTGTCTGTTCATCCATTTTTTCTAGCCTTCTTTTTTAATAAACCGAGTTATCCACGCAAAATGTTTCACGTGAAACAAATCACGTCTACATATACTAAATACATAAATTTAAATCTACGCTGCGCTAAGTTCTTGCTTCTTAATCGCACGCTCACGCTTAATCACTTCACTCGCAAGATGAATATAAGCTCTCGCACCGGCGCATTTCATATCATAAACAATCGCTGGCAATCCATAAGACGGTGCTTCCGACAAACGCACATTACGAGGAATAACTGTCTTATAAACTTTATCACCAAAATAACCACGAACATCATTTTCAACCATAGACGTAAGATTATTACGCTGATCATACATAGTTAAAACAACGCCCTGAATATCCAAACGGGGGTTAAATGTCTTGCGCACACGCTCAACTGTCTTAGTAAGATGTGAAAGACCTTCAAGGGCATAAAACTCACACTGTAACGGCACGATCACAGAATGAACGGCTACAAGTGCATTTAATGTCAAAAGATTAAGACTAGGAGGGCAATCCAAAATCACATAATCATATGTCATAGGACGACGAAGTGCATCACGAAGCCTATATTCACGGTTCGATGCTGTCACAAGCTCAATTTCTGCACCAGAAAGGTGAATAGAAGACGGTACAACATCAAGGCGGGGCACTTTTGTTTTCACAGCCGCTTCTTCAACCGTTGCGTCACCAAACAAAACATCATAAGCAGAATTACGAATTAGCGATCGTTTAACGCCTAAACCTGTCGAAGCATTGCCCTGAGGATCCAAATCAATCAGAAGAACCGATTTACCAACCGCTGAAAGTGCAGTAGCAAGATTAATGGCAGTTGTCGTCTTGCCAACACCGCCTTTCTGATTAGCAACAGCAAGTAGGCGCGGCATTGCACGACTCTGAAGTGGCTTACGCTCTCCTGTCGGCAATTTAGGCGTATAATCATTGTCTGCAGATGACATGCAAAACCCCCAAAGTTCAGTTAAAATTCATTCGTTATGAGATACATTATAAATGCACAGATTCGCACTTCTCATCAACGCTAATGCAAGGAAAACTGACTCTTATGCACGTTTTTTTATATTACTTTTTTTGAAGATTTTTAATATGTAGAATCCGCCCAGCCGGGTCCGTTACACTCTTATGAATATCAATATCAAATTGATACGTTTTCTGTGCTTGCTCGATCTCTTCCTGATACCTCGCACCCTTCATAAACAGGCATTCTAATTCAGGATTCTGTTCTGCCCACTTAATGACAAAGCCAAATAACGTCTCCAGATTCGCTAGAGCACGAGCAGACACCAAATCCGGCACAAAACCATAAATGGGCTGCTCTATACGCTGCACATGCGCCGTAATAGGCACTTTTGTTTCACGTGAAACATTTTTGATAAATTGAACCTTACGTTCATCAGACTCTATAAAATGCACATCTAAATCGGGCTTAAGAATAGCAAGGACCATTCCAGGAAAACCGCCTCCACTACCAAGATCTACTACGATCATTGATTCACGTGAAACATATTTTGCCACCTGTGCAGAGTCTGCAAAATGACGTACCCAAGCCTCATCCAATGTTTTTGGCGAGACAATATTAATAGCGCGCTGCCATTTCAAAAGCATCGCATGATAAACTTTAAGCTTATCCATTGATTCACGTGAAACACTCAAACCCAAATTTGCTGGCCACATATTAAGATGCCTTCCGTCTTTTCACGTGGCGAAGTAAAGCCACTAGCGCAGCAGGGGTCACCCCCGGAATACGCGCTGCCGCACCCAATGTTTCTGGGCGTGCCAACTCAAGCTTTGAACGCACTTCATTCGAAAGACTACCAACATCTGCATAATCCAGAGTAGGGGGCAAAACAAGCGCCTCATCTTTTCTAAACGCTGCAATATCTGCTTCTTGGCGCTCCATATAGCCTGCGTAAAGCGCATCATATTCAATCTGCTCACGCACTTCGTCTCTAATTTCAGCAAGCTCAGGCCACACAGGGACAAGCTGCTCCCAATCCACATCAGGATAAGCAAGCAGATCAGAAACACTGCGGCGAAGGCCGTCTTTATTAACGCGCAGGCCAAAGTTAATCAGCTCGTTTGGCGTCGCATTTAAGTTTTTCGCAAGCGTGCGCCCTTCATCCAAAGCAGCCTTCTTCGCTTCCCAAAAAATACGGCGCTCATCACCAACACAGCCTATTTCAAGTCCCTTATCACTTAAACGCTGATCCGCATTATCAGCGCGCAGCCTTAAACGATATTCGGCGCGGCTTGTAAACATGCGGTACGGCTCTGGCGCACCGCGCGTAATGAGGTCATCAATCATCACACCTATATAAGCCTCCGCCCGGTCCAGAACGAATGTTTCAGCTGATTCACGTGAAACATACCCACCAGACTCACAAAATTTTGATTGTAGTGCAGCATTAATACCAGCCATAAGCCCTTGCGCCGCCGCTTCTTCATATCCCGTGGTTCCATTGATCTGACCAGCAAGAAACAAACCAGCCAGTCTCTTTGATTCTAGTGTGTTTTTAAGGTCCCTTGGGTCACAATAATCATATTCAATCGCATAACCCCACTCGAGAATTTTCACATTCTCCAAGCCCTTAATACTGCGGATATAGGCTTCTTGAACTTCCGCAGGGAGTGAAGTTGATATACCATTTGGATAAACCGTATGATCATCTAACCCTTCTGGCTCTAAAAATACTTGATGGCGGTCTTTATCTGCAAAACGGCTGATTTTATCTTCAATAGATGGACAATAACGTGGGCCAACACCTTTAATGTTACCAGAATACATAGCGCTGCGTTCTAAATTCGCAGCGATAATCTCATGCGTTTTTGGATTTGTATAAGTGATGTGACACGGTATTTGCGGCACATCAATCTTTTTATTCATATAAGAAAACGGGACAGGTTGTTCATCACCTGGCTGCTCCTCACAGACAGTCCAGTCAATTGTGCGTCCATCCAGACGTGCCGGCGTGCCTGTTTTCAAACGCCCCAATGGGAATTCCAAACGCGCAAGCGTCTCAGCCAAGCCAATACTTGGCGCCTCTTCTTGCCCGTCCTCACCAATCCGACCCGCAGGACTCTGCTCTTCACCGCGGTGAATAACGCCGTGCAAAAATGTACCCGTTGTAATCACACAAGCACGGCAAGAAAACTCGCGCCCGTCTAAAGTTTTGACAGCCTCAATTGAGCCATCTTTACCAATAACAATATCATCCGCCGCGCCTTCGATTAATGTAAGGTTTTTATAATCTTTTAGTTCGCGCTGCATCGCTTCACGGTAGAGTTTACGATCGGCCTGCGCGCGCGGCCCTCTAACAGCTGGCCCCTTAGAGGCATTGAGCATTCTAAACTGAATACCTGCCTGATCAATAACCTTCGCCATCACACCATCAAGCGCATCAATTTCACGTACTAAATGACCTTTACCAAGCCCGCCAATCGCAGGGTTACAGGACATAACGCCCAGTGTTGAAAGTTTATGTGATAAAAGCGCAGTGCGCCCCCCAGTGCGTGCTGCTGCCGCTGCGGCCTCACAGCCAGCATGGCCACCGCCAACAACTATCACATCAAAATGATTTTCACTTTTTGTCATTTTTTACTCTTAAACTATCCGCTTGGGCATATCTCATACATTATTATGGTGTCATTTGTACAGTTTTTCATGTGAAACATCTCCCTCAGATGCCCCAAAAACCGCTCTAAGTACATAATTTAGAGCAATTTATGCAAGAAATATTTTACGAAAAAAAATCAATTGACGTAGATCATAAATATTATATACCTCATCACTTATAAACTTCTTGTTATAATCTTAGAGAATATCAGAGAATGAATATTTCTGTTTTATATAAGCCATACGTGCTCGCTGGAAACTTTTGGGATAATGTGCTGGGCATTAATAACATCCCACAAGTGCAAGAATACTATTTCAGTAATGAAACAGAAATCGGCCGCCATAATAATGAACTAATTGACCGTTTAAGAAAAACCTACGGTCAAGACTACACGGACAAGCAACTTGCAGAAATGGCCATAGACAAAAAACTTAATGGTGGTGTTTCTGGTAAAGAAAAGAAAGAAGGAGCTTACCCTGGTCTGCTCTACTGTATCCCAGCGATGATGTATCTCGCAGAGCGCGTTTTTAACGAAGATAATAAGACCAATAGCTACATCGATTTTCTAACCTCGATCAAAGCTTACGCCATAGCCCACAATATGGATACCGAAGAGTATGGACTACCTCCACAAGAACAAATGGAAGAGCTTGCGCAGAAATATATCAAGCGTTTCAGAGAAAAAGCACGCCGCATGAATACTGCATTTACAGCCGCAAATGAGAACAAAACTGTAAAAGGTAAAACTCTTGAAGGCCACTCAGTTTCAATGAGTATTAAACCAGCAGAGAATTAAAGTAACTAGAAAGCCGATAGTACACGCTGATTATCAGTGTTTTGAGGCTTCGGAGCAACTGTTTCAATGCGCTGCTGCTCTGGCTTTGCTACTTGATCAAATTCTGCTGCATCACTTTCCGAGCACTTAGAAAGTAAAAATATTGCAGCTAAAGAAACGCCAGCATATTTTGCAAAGCCCGTCGCTAATTTGACTCTATGATCAATTTTAGATTGTTTTAAGACATCAATTTTCTTCTCAGGATTCGTTGGCAAACCTCTATTAAAACCACCAGAGTAAATCAACCCGTAACTGTAATCATATAATTTACCTTGGCCCTGAAATTCATTACGAACAAAATCACCTTCATACAAAAGTTTTCCATGATTTTCATATCTTGCAAAACCATGAACTTGATTGTCTGCAAAATTACCCTCAATGTTATCTGTATAACCTTGATAACTGCCTGCACCATGAGCCCATCCTCTTTTCCAGTCACCCTTATAAATAAATGCTTTGCCGGAATCTCCTAGGTCATTAAGTTGACCACCGCCATCTAATAAACCGTTTTTACAAAAACCAATATAAGCTGTTTTATAAGGATCATCGGCACTTTGAGCGATCTTGAACTCTACATGTCCATGAGGAAGCCCATTCTTCCAATCCCCTTCTATAATGGTGAAGTGATCACGAGAATCGCCTGCGGCTTTAAACCTACCTTGTCCATGCGGGCGTCCATTTTCAAGTTCACCTTCATAAGTACCATCTTTATCAAGAACTGGAAAAGAAATCGAAACTATTGGGCATTCAGCACACCTAGTCGATCCATTCGGTAACAAATGATCCGGAAGTGTAGGAATAGGGTTATAATCATTTGGCAAACTATAATTAATCAACGGCATATCTTCTCACTCTGATTGAGGTATCAATTCTGTAGAGCAGATTTATTGCATTGTCATAAGAAAAGCAAGAAAAAACAACCTATGGTATTTATTTACCAATACAGAAATCATTGAAGATCACATCAAGAAGATCCTCAACATCAACGCGGCCTGTAATTTTACCGATATGACGAATGGCGAGCCGCACATCCTCTGCCATCAACTCAGGCAACGGCGCATTCAAGCTGCGTTCTAAAGCTTCGAGAGCTGCTTCGACATTCTGACGATGACGCGCGCGCGTAAGAGAAGGAGCTTCACGTGAAATCATAAGCGCCTTGATTTTATCAAGTAAAGCAGACAGCAGCGTATCAAAACCCAGAGATTGCTTTACAGAAATACTCAAAGCGCCATCCATTGGCGCGTCCGCGCCCGCTTCATCCATCTTGTTAAAGACAAGCAATGCACGCTCATCAATAAGGTTTAAACTATGCGGATCTATATCTTGCGCACTACCATCAAAAAGTAAAAGCACAATATCCGCTTCACGCGCACGGGTAAGAGCGCGTTTAATACCTTCACTCTCGAGTGCGTCATGACCACTTTCACCAAGCTGCTCAGGGCGAAGCCCCGCTGTATCTGATAAAATCACAGGATAACCGCCTATATCGAGATGCACTTCAATGATATCGCGTGTCGTGCCCGCCATATCGGAGACAATGGCAACATCACGTTGAGACAGTGCATTCACCAATGAAGACTTACCCGCATTTGGCGCACCAACAATGGCAACCTGCACGCCATCTCTGAGGCGTTCACCCTTACGGTTATCATTTAAATGCTCATGAATTTCATTAATGAGTGTTTTCAGGCCCGACACAACAGCGGGCGAAATTTCATCTGGCAAATCTTCATCTGGAAACTCAATATCCGCTTCCATATGGGCAAGTGTATTTTTTAATGTCTCGCTCCAGCCTTCATAAAGTTTAGATAATGCGCCGCCCATCTGTGAAAGAGCTTGAATTTTTTGCGCCTGTGTTTCCGCATCAATCAGATCTGCAACCCCTTCCGCAGCGGTTAAATCCATCTTCCCATTTTCAAAAGCGCGCCGTGTAAATTCGCCTGGCTCTGCCATCCGGTGCCTCGCCTGCGAGGCTAAAAAACTAAGCATAGATTCAATGACAGCACGCCCACCATGAAGATGATATTCAACCGTATCCTCGCCCGTATAACTATGTGGCGCCTTAAAAGGAAGCACGAGAGCCTCATCTAATGTTTCACGTGAATCAGGGTCAATCAGTCGTCGTAAAGACGCTAAGCGGGGCTTATATTGGCCTTCAGCAAGGGTTTTCAAGCTATTCCAGCTTTTGGGGCCAGACACACGAATAACAGCGACGCCCGCGCGGCCATGCGCACTTGCCAAAGCAAAGATCGTAGGGCTGTAATCCTGATCGCTCATAATACTCTATTTTTTAGAAGACTTTGAAGATCCATCATCAGGGAATTGAATACCCAGTTGGGACCAGAACATTTTCTGCATTTCTCCCATGCTTTGAATAGAAGCGGGAAACCAAGTCTTCATAATTGTCTCAGGATCCATAGAGCGCATATTATCGATCATCTGCTTTTGCATTTCATTGATCACAGCTTCCTGCATAGGCGCTACATCTGGTAAACCAAGAAAACGACGCGCTTCTTCTGGAGTGCACTCAATATCAAATGTAACTTTCACGGCTCAATTCCTTTTTCTATGGGCTTGCTTATTTTTTCAGCAATTCTGACAACAATAGCGTTAAATGTGTTATTTTGAAAGCAAGAAACACTATCCTTTCAAGGTCACAATGGACGAATATCAAGATGGCTCTACACCTGAGAGCCTCAATGAAGAAGAGAAAAGAAAACGCCAAATAGAGGCTGAGCAGGCCGCAGAGGTTTTTCGTGCTGAAATCGATCAAGAGCAATATAAAAAACTTGCTGTCAAAAATCTTTGGTCTGTTCTTGAAGGCAACGGCATCGAAGCAAACGAAGTTGAAATAACCAAGTTCGAAGGCGATATTATCGAATTCATCGCCGTAACAACCCTAAAGATCAAAACCAAAACAATAGACCGCAGACAATCAGGCAAAGTCACAAACTTATCTATTGTCGATAGTGAAGCGCAGCTAAAAGAGATCATAAAGAAAGAAGAGCATAAAATTACGCACTCGCAAGATGTGATTAAGCGCGTAAAAGACGTCGTGTTAGAACGAAAAGACAAAGGGTTTAAAGTTGAAAATGAATTCATAAAACTACCTTTTCTTCATAAATCATACGCAAAGCATGAACCCTGCACATCTTGCCACAGTAATGGCCGTGTAAAATGCAGCGCATGTCATGGAAAAGGGCAGGCAACATGCCCAAACTGTAACGGCAGTGGGAACATAACATGCCATCATTGTAACGGCAGACAATATGTCCAAGGCCCTAATAATGAACGCAAACAATGTATGCATTGTAATGGAACTGGTCGTACATCATGTCAAACATGCCACCAATCAAGATTAGTACAATGCAAGACCTGCGGTGGTGGAGGCGAAACAACATGTTTAAGCTGCAACGGCCATGCATGGAATTCAAAAATTTTTACCGTCGAAATTGACGCTTTCGCTAACTTCGAGATGGATTCCGAGCGCCTGCCTCATAAAATCGCTAAATATTGCCATTTTCTTGATAAAAACATGCCAAATCATGTTGAATTTAAGCCCGTTATTATGGGCAGAGAACATGAACGCGATATGATTGTCATCCCGTACCAGGTTCGCGTTCCAAATGCCGAGTTGAATTTTAAGCTCAAAAACGAAATGGATCTTGGCGCCTATATGTTTGGAACACAGGGCCGGCTATATGAAATGTCATACTTTTTAGAAGCGCTTGCAAAACCAGGCATGGATGCTCTTTTGGACGCAGGAACAGGAAAAGGAGATGTAGCGGGCTTATTAATAAAAGCGAGTGAATATAGAATTAATAGGAATATAATCTTGGCCACAAATGCTCTTCCTAAATCCAGAGCCTATAGGAAAACCATGGAAATCGCGCCGGTTGGACTATCCGAATCCAAAGCAAAAAAACTAATTCTGAGCGCAGAAAAAGCATTAGGACAAATCACTAAACGTCCGCGTCAATTAGGTGTAATAGCCGGTAGCGCGTTAGCAGGGCTTTTATTCATGACGTATTTCCACAAAATGCGCATAGATATTTTCAAAGCCATATCACCCAATTTTGCAATCCATAACTTGCTCGACGGTTTAGTCTGTATCTTAGGAATTACGCTTAGTATCTTTACCATTAAAGCTATGGCAGGCTTAAAACTACAAAAGACATTATTTGCACTCAGGCGCAAAACTGGACAAAAAATAAAATTTGGTAAGGCGGGCGATTACGCCAACTATGCTTTTGTATTAACACTTTTTGTTTTTCTAGCCAGCGCATATACGACAATATCAAGTGCCGTCCCTGCTCCTAAATGGGTATTAGAATTATCGAAAATTTTAGTGAATATTCTATAGCCCAATGAAATGGCCGCCTTCGAAAAGTTATTTCGAAAGGCGACCAGCGAGGCAAGGGACATTTTTAAAGCGCAGCTTGTGTAACTCCATGAGGAAGGAAACCACAGAGGTTTAGAGTTAGCGTGTCCATTTCATATCATTCAGGCTTTGAAGTGCGCGTTCCTTTTGGCATTGACGATAAGCTTTAACCGCGAGAGCATTTCGGTTATTAAGCTGTTTCTTCATCTGCCGTCCACGCACAACCGCCTGTTCTGAAACGTTAGTGGGCGCAAGAGCAAAACGCACACCAACAAAAAGACCAAGTGCTGCCGCTTTTCCAGCATTACGCTGGGCTATTCGATCCATAGCGTCGAGTGAAGACTGTTCACGGATGCTTGAGAGCAGGGGAAGACATTCATCCGTTTTATAAGAGTTCTTGTCATTCGCTACGTTCGAATTCTTTCTATGTGGATCATCAGAAGACCCGTTCTTTTGATTAAAAATCAAAACCTTATCAGCGTTATCTTTTTCCAAATAACTATTCGTAAATGTATGTGACCACGCTTTGTTACCCATAAATGTGAGCGCCGACCCTAAGAGCATCACATAAATCATATTTTTACTGTATTTAAGAACGCTTCTAGTATATTCACTGCCACCCGCGCCCTTATCAAAGAGAATACGCATATTTTCCCACCTAGTTACTTGTTGTCATGCAACGCCCTTTAATGGACGTATTTAATTATTCGTCTTTGATGTAACCCTACTGATCGTTTTCCCGATCTTATTATTCTTTGGGATAGACCCTATACCTTCATATCAACATAGCAAAATGATTATGGCAAATACTTTCGTTTCGAATTTATTCTGCTTTAAAAGAAAATAAGTCTAAAATTTTAATGACTTAGAAGATGAAAGGCTTAAAAGGCAGTGAAAAAAACCAATAGTGCTGCTGAGAACACAATGCCTAAACCAGACAAGACATCAACCTCTTCCCGTTTACCAATAATGCGGTAAAAAAGCATAATCCAAAACGGGCATAACAAACCAAAAACAGTGACATACGCAGGATTATCAGCAAGTGAAATAGCCATATATTTCGAGATCTGCGATAAAACAAAACCACCACCTACTAAAATTCCATAGCGTGCAGACCGCCAGGTAACAAAACGCTCTGGAATTTCACTATCAGGAATATCCAAATCACCAAGAGTAGGAATTTTTCTGAGCTTAAATAAAGCACCTAAAACGAAAGCCGCTGTAGAACACTGACATAGGCTATAATAAAAAACGCCGCTATAAAGAGGCGAATGATTCATAGCTGTTTTAGAAAGAGTAGTCGCAACTACGATAACAAAGAGAATGGGTGCAAACCGCTTGAGCGCGCTCCAGCTAACATCACAGTTTTTAAGTCTTAGTGCAAAATATACACAAAGACTCAAACTAAAAATAAGCCCAGTAAGTTGAAACGGATTAGAAATATAATTCATTAATAACGCAGGGCTAACCAGCGTCCACCCGAAAAACAAAAACCACGCTGAAAGGGGCTCAATCCTTGAGATGACACCCGCACCACTTTTGGCAACCAAACCAAAAAAAACAAGGTCGCTATAAACAAACAGCAAGGTTGCACTAATAGTACATATATAAAATATAGGATCACTAGGCGGCGCTAAATCGAGAATAAAAAAGAACGGCAGCAAGAAAAGACAGGCAAACACACGCATTAAGAATAAAAGACGCATCATTCGGCCTGGAAAATATTCGGCAGTCAAAGGCGTAATAATCGAGAAGACGCTTAACATAAAAGCGAACCCAATCCATGACCAGTTCTGCGCAATAATATCCATGCTTCTTTATGACATTGATCTACTATAAAATCACCTGTAAAAGAAGGCATGAGCAAAGAGATAAGCTATCAATCACTTGAAAAGACCTGTCATGAGCTGATCAAAAATCAGATCATACCGATCTTACAGTCGAATTATAAAAAACTCTATGAATCCGCAAAAGAAAAAGGCGATGATTTTTTTCTAAGCAATGATACCGCCGCACAATTCAAAGAGGACGGCAAAGGCCTTGTCTCTGACGGAGAGATTGAAGCAGAGCGTGTCTTCAGACAACATTTTAAAAAAGCCTATCCAGAAATTGCTATATTTGGTGAAGAATGCGGCGACGAGAATAAAGCACCATGGATTTTAGTCATCGACCCTGTAGATGGCACAAGTGCTATGATCGAAAATTCACGAGAACACAACCCAGCTCTTGGTTTTGGCATTACACTTGGCTTCATACATGAAAACAACTTTGTTGGCGGTCTAATCTATGAGCTTAACGTAGATAAAAATGGAAATCTCAAACTTGGTAACATTTGGAGCGCATGGGAAGGGCAGGGCACTTATAAAAATAAACAACCACAATATATTCAAGATAGTGATCAATTGACTGCACTTATTTCAACCGCACCAGAGGTGATGTTCACAAGCGAAAGACAAAGAAGCGCCTTTCATAGCGTTGAACTAAACGCGTCAAAGGTCATAACAGGGCGCAATTGCATGGGCTTCATGGATATTATAAATAACGAAGGATACTGCGCCCTCGAGGCAGATCTATCGATCCATGATGCGGCTGCGCTTATTCCTATTATCAAGGAAGCGGGCGGCATAATCTCCGATTTAAACGGCAATGAAATTAAATTCGAAGATGCACACCAGGAATTTAGGCTCTTATGCGCACCCAAAACACTTCATAAAAAAGTTTTTGAGCGTTTTAGTGCAGCTTTAAACGATAAACTGCTAGTGATTGCCCAAAATTCGGTATTAAATAAAGAAAAAACACTAAATACGAGCAAATTTAACAATGAATAATGCCCTCAAATCACTTCTACGCCCTCATTACCTTGAAATGAAAGGCTACATTTCAGCTGGAATGGAAGTGGTAAAAACAGAAGACAAAATCTTTTTAAACGCTAATGAAAATCCATATGAACTTCCAGGGTTAGAAGGGCTTAACCGCTATCCTCAGCCGCAGCCAGAAGCGCTTAGAGAGGCGTACGCCAGAAGTTACGGCGTTGAAAATGAATGGGTAATTATGACGCGAGGCGCTGATGAAGCGATTGTTGCACTAACCAAGCTCTTTTGTGAACCGAATAAAGATAGCGTCCTTACCTGCCCGCCAACATTCGGCATGTACGGCGTCGATGCGCGCGCCATGCCAGCCGGTGTCGTTGAAGTTCCTCTTATTAAAGAAGACGGAACATTCAAACTTAATCACGAAAAGATCGTTGAAAAAGCCAAGGATAAAACAGAAAACATCAAAATCGTCTATATATGCTCCCCGAACAACCCTACAGGGACAAGCTTTAGCCACGATCTTATTTCAGAGCTATGTGAAGCCTTAGAAGGCCATGCCATTGTTGTACTTGATGAGACGTACGCCGAGTTTTCAAAACAAGGTTCGATGTGTGCTGATTTAGCTTCAACACCAAACCTCATAATCCTCAGAACCCTTTCAAAGAGCTACGCACTCGCCGGTATGCGTATGGGGTGTTTTATCTGTGCAGATACAGATTTCACTGCCCTTGTACGTGCCAAAGGACTGGATGCATACCCGCTACCGATTCTGAGTATCGAGGCAGCCTTTCACGCTTTATCTCCTGAAATAAGAGAGATGGCTCTAAACAATATTCAAACACTAAACAAAGAGCGTGATCGTCTTATTCCACTTTATAAAAAATCAAAATTAGTGCGTCATATCTTTGAAAGTGATGCCAATTTCTTGCTCATTGAAATGGACAAAGCAGAAGAGTTTCATAAATTTGCCGAAGAAAATAACGTCATATTGCGAAACTTCGCGAACAAACCGCTAACGGAAAACTGTCTGCGCATTAGCATCGGCCTTCAGGAACAAAACGATCTTGTACTGTTATTACTCGAAAAATTTGAAAATCTATAAGCTCTTTGACTTCAGATAACGGTGCCTTTGAAATAAACCGACGCTCAGAATCAAAGCGGCGGTGAAAATCGTATTATAACAAGGGCAGTCAACACTCACGGTCCAAGCACCTGCGATAGCAAAAATACCGCCAAATGCTAAAAATGCCATACCATCTTCCCAAAATTCACTGTCATTTTGGTGCTTCTCAAGGGTAATAGCGATCGCTTGTTTAGTTTGCATGCTCTTTCTCCTTAAAATCTGTGGTTACTTCATTCGTCTGAGGCTGTTTATGCGCTTTATTATATTTATAACGTTGATATGCACCCAAACCAAGAAGCGCAGGCGCAGCGACAACACATACAGGGCAAACATAACTTGCAGCTAGAGCCATAGACGTCCCATAAGCGGCACTCGCGCCGCCAGCAATTAGAAACGTATTTCCATTTTCAGTCGTTTGCTTTTTTTTATCGTCCATATGTTCTTTCATAATTACATATTCGAACGCATGACAGCAAAAGTTACACCGCAAACAATTGAAACCTAGACAGGCTCATTATACTCCGCATAGAGTTCTGGCAGCTTCGCTTGAGCTTTTTTGCTCAGCTCTTGGACAATTTCTTCATTACGTAGATCAAAATCCAGATACAGACTCATCTCATCCAAAATCCACGCATATAGAGGCTTTTCCTCTACACGGCCGCCTTTTCTTAATTCACCTTTTGCCATTTGATCAAATTTTAAAAGACTACGCAGCCCATCTGTACCAACATTAGCAATAGAATTAGCAAAAGCCAGTAACAACTCAGGTGAATTATCAGCAACTTCCAGCTTTTTAGCACTCACAAAATGGCGTGAATGCTCATGAAGCGCTTTTTGAGCCGTCTTCTCGCCCTTTGCATCAAAACCCATTTTCACCCAAGCCGTTGTATTGGATGAATCACATATGAAATGCTCTACTTGCGCACGCTGCAAAACATCAACAAAATTACGCAATATAACATGCATTAAGCCTTGCTTACGTAAGCCTTCAAATACGCTGGTATCTGCTATCTCGGCCTGCATAGATTCAAAAGAAAAACCAGAATTGACCAGACGTTTATCATGCCCATCAAATTCATCGGATTTAACTGAAAATATTCTAGGATCTTCTAACTCAGTTTGAGTGATATCACGGCCAAAAACATTAAAATTCAGACTACTGACCTGTTCTATATCATTTACAAAAATAGCAGCTGATGAAAAAGGAATATCACGCGATAATGCATTAAAGACAGAGCGGGTAGATTGGCCATAGAAGTCTTGTGACATCTGCTCTAATTCATAATCCGATCTATTAACCCTATGATCATAAAACCCTGAAACACGTTCAATTTCAGGCCAAATCTCTGATAAATCAGAATTATTAGTTTGTAGAATTAAATTCGACATACCACTTTTTAAAGAAAATAAAAATTTATGTCAATAAATCAGACTTTAATAACAGCCTGATCCTTGATTTCAAAATAGAGCGCGTCATTTTCTAGATCACCAAATAAACTTCGCTCAGTACCCGTAAGCCAGACTTGCGAGCCTAAGTCCTTCAAGATTCCATAGAGTGCACGGCGCCGGCTTTCATCAAGATGCGCTGCGACCTCGTCCAAGAGTAAGAGCGGCGGCGCCCCACGTTCCCGGCGAATAAGCTCCGCATGTGATAAAATCAAACCAATCAAAAGCGCCTTTTGTTCACCCGTAGAACATTGTGAAGCGGGCATATTCTTTTCAGCGTAAAGCACAGAGAGATCCGATTTATGAGGGCCAGAAGCTGCACCGCCGGTAATCTGATCACGCGTGCGTGTCTCACTCAGCTGATATTTAAACATCTCCTCAACCTCCACCGCGGGAGCGCTTAATAAAAGCTCTTCGATAGTGCCTTTAACACTGAGCTGCGCTCTAGGGAAATGCTGTGTTTCACGTGAATCACATATTGTTTGCAAATTGCGAGTAAACTCTATGCGCGCTGCAGCTATAGCTACCCCTGTCTCTGCCATCTGGGCTTCTAAACCACCTAGCCAAGACGGATCAGGATGAACATGCTCTTGTAAGATTTTCGAACGCTGACGCATTGCATTTTCGTAGCGCGTAACGCGTCCAGAATGACCAGGATCAAACGCAAAAATCATTCTATCTAAAAATTTTCTACGGTGTGCGGAGGAATCAATAAACAACCTGTCCATCTGCGGTGTGAGCCAAATACAAGAAAGATATTCTGATAAAACACTCTGACCACGAGCATTTTGGCCCGCAATACGGACAATACGTTTTTCAGTTTTAAGATCACGTCCAGTGCTAATCGGCACTGAGCCATGCTCAGTTTGCAATTGTGATGAGATAGCCCAAGGTTTTTGGGTATTCACATCTCTTTGAATTTGAACAGTTTTAGCGCTTCGAAGTCCCCGCCCTGGTGTTAACAAAGAAACAGCCTCTAAAATATTCGTTTTTCCAGCGCCATTTTCTCCAAATAACACGACAAAGCCGCTTTGCAGATCAGATAATGCAAGCGATTCATAATTTCTAAATTCATGTAACTTTAAGGAGGATATAAAAGCCATAGATGCTTTTAGCGCATTCGCAGTCTATACAACAACAATTTATTAAGCGAATTAAATCCGCGCACCACGTACCTTAGCTCTATTAACCTTGATATTGCTAAGATCTTTATCAGAAGTCATTCGAGGAATCTCATAACGTGGAATCTGTGACCAAATAGCTGGTAGAACGCGGTTAAAATCATCAATTTTGTTAGACGGCTCTTCACGGCGTTCTATTGCGACCGTACTTAATAAGAAGCGTCCGGAATTTTCATCGCGCTTAAATATACACCTAATCTCTTCCAATCGGCGTGCACCAAAAGGGTCAATGCGGATATACCATAGGCGTTGCGTCATACCTCGACGTCTAAGCGAAATATATTCCAAATTTTCCGGGTATCGAACTTTAAGTTCCAAATATGTACGGCAAGCACCATAAGCGCGCCCAACCGTTGGAATACGTGTCATTTCTGAATAGGCATAGAAAATAAAAGCAATAAAAGCAATCAGACCGCCAATCATAGCCCTCTTTTTCATGAGATTCTTTTTAAGAATACCCATTCGTCCTTTTTTAAGAGCAGCTTCAAGAGGGTCTATAGGCTTTTTCTGCTTCTTTTCTTTTTTGGGCTTTTCTTCAACGTCTTCTTCAGGCTTTTTTTCCGCATCTTTAGCGTCCTTTAAAGCTTTTGCCGTTGCCTCTTTCTCAGCTTTTTTAAGAGCTTTTAAGCGTTTACGTTCGTCACGATCAACAATTTCCCCAATAGCATCAGTAGCACTTGAAGGTTTTTGATTTTTTTCATCATAAACCTGCACGCCTTCACTAGAACCACCAAAACGGTTCTCAGAGGGGCTTTCTTTAAAGCCACCTAAATTGGAATTGCCTGATTGTTTTTCTTCGTCGCTCATATAATCAAAATCTATACTAGAGATTTAACGCGTCCGCCTGCTTCTTCTTTAGCAAGCTTCTTACTCTCTTCTATGATTTCCTCAACAATTTCTTCGATAATCGCACTAATCATGGCCGCTCTTGCTTCACCTTTTTCACTATTTGCAAGAACACGTCTACGAATTTCATTACGTGCTGAACCGCCAGGGAATGTACCAGCAAGCATCTGACGCGCACGACCAGCACCTAGGATTGTATAGAGTCGGTTACGGATCGCCACATCCTCGGCAGAGGTTGAAAGCGCCCAAAGCTCAATAGGGCCAAGCGTATTATAAATATGCTGTTCATAACGTCCATCCGTTGAACCAAGAACAAACAGCGCCGGTGCACCAATAGATTTAGGGCCAGTAAGCTTACGTCGAATAATATCACGTGCAGTTGCAGATAAACCAAAACGGTCCACAACATCATCAACGGCCTTATCAGAGATCGCTGTACCCAATACCCACACACCAGTGGCCAAATCAACCATCTCTTTACCAAAGTCATCAACCATTTGCGAGGTGAGAACGATCTGCACGCCGCGCTTACGTCCTTCACGCACGTCACGAATAATCTGATTTCGAACGGCTGGAGATTTACTTGTACGGTGGAATTCATCGAAACATAGACGCTTTGGAATCTCTGAAAGCTCCTGCAATCTTGCCTCATGGTATGGTTTGAAACGATCTGGCATAAATTCAAGTGATTCTTTACCCATCCACCAACTACGAACAAGCGCATAACGCGCAAGCATGTACATGATCCCTGTCTGACGGTCAGCTTGCTCATCACCTTGTGGACATACATCCATCAAGTCGAGCGAACAGACACGTGCATCCGCAATTTCAAACTGCGTAACAGAAGACAAAATCGGATATTCACGAATTGCTGATGTAATCATACGTTCGAACGCACCGATAACACTCTCCGCACTAAAACCAACAGCCGTCTCTTCAAGAAGGCTTCGGATTTGCGGGCGACGTGACGCCGTAATCGCGTCATTGAGTGTTGGAACAGCATGGCGCTGTGCAAGGTTTGCAACACTATACTGTTCAACTTCAAAGAGCTTATCCACCACATCCCACCAATAAGGATCAGACGGTAAGTGAATATTATACTTCTGTATTGCCTCATCCACATCAGAATCCAGACGCGGCAAATAAGGGCGTGGTTCAGCGTTAGCGGCTTTATCATCACGCCAGCGATACATTTCATCAACCACAAGACCAGTAAGCTGTGTCATACCATCATAAGGCTTATCATAACCTGGCGGTGTACAAAGAAGCGTCATAAGAGATGACAAATAACTACGCTCTTCTGGAAGAGGCTTACGACAGCCAAGCTGCGTATCAAAAGGGTTAATCGCGTATTGGTGGCTCATTTGCAGACGGAAATAAGCAACCTCATGCTGACGATCAAGCGGAAGCGCTTCACGGACGAGTGAGACCAAACCAGAAGAAGATGGGCCAATATCAACAACCGCCACAAACGGAAGCTTAGAAAGACCCGGCGATAGAATTGTACCAAGGTTAAGCGTATTCAAAAGAACCGATTTACCAGCACCAGGCTGCGCAAAGATCAAGTCAAACCATGTTGTCGTGAGGTTCGTACCTGTTTGATATGGGAAAACCTTACCATCAGGCGTTCTAAAGACCATACCGCCACCTTCAAATGGTGAAGAGGGGCGCTGCCACGGCAATAACTTCAAAATTTCATACATAGGCGCAATAGCCGCAGGTGCAGTACCGCCGCAATGAATACCCATCGCTGAAGACATGACACAATCAAGCGGATCACCAGAGAAGTCACTCACCTGACAATAACCCCAACTTTCCATAGATTGCAGCAGCACAGAGATACGGTCTAAGATCTCATCCCCTTCATCAATCCGCGCCCAAGTCGCAAAAGAAAGACGGAATTTAACAACTGGTTCACTGCGAGCTAGCGATTGCAAGCCTTCCAATGAATATTTAATCGGTTTATTTTCAGGGTTTGTAACCCCCATAAGCGTCGTAAGGAACGTCTGTGCAGCCATCGCCTGCGCGCCGCCGCCTTCAATCAAATAAGAGATACGAAACGGAATATCTGCTTCCACTAGACGAGAAAGTAAACCTGTGAACGGCGTTGCATCCATAGGCCCAAGCGTCATATCGCCACCCGCCCAAATAAGATTACCGATGCGAACCAATGTCTTACCCTGAACGCGCGCATCCGCAGCAGCAATTTGATTTGGCAGGCTTGGCCATAGCAAATCTGATAGATCAACAGAACTTGTTGGAGCACGCGCAGGAATTGGATCACCTGGTAGGCACGGACGCCAATTTTCATTAGCTCTATCTGGGAACATATTTGAACGAACAGCATTAAGCGCATCATGCACTTCTAAAATTTCACCGCGAATACCAAGCTCATCAAATGAACCGACCACTGCATTGATAAAACTTTTATGGCGCGTGCGCATCGGTTCCAATGCTGCATAAGGATACTGAGAATTAGCAGCACTAACCCATTTAGGCCCCTTACCATCCTTAGAGTCTTTCTTAGAACGGTCAATTTCAGTTTTCGTCAAAATACTTGGCCGCGTCCAAAGAACAAAATAACTTTCTTCATGTGACAAAAAGCGCTGTAAATGGCGCACACGTTCATCAAAAAGATCCCCAAGCTCAAGCCCAGTGGAGTTCGCAGTAATACGTACAGGTTTAACAAGCTTATCAAGTTCAGCTTTAATTCTGTTTGGGTCACGTGCAAAATAAACCTGCATTGCGTGCCCCTGACGGTCGAAACGCGCGCCGATTTTAATCGTCGCCCCATCAAGAATATTCTTATATTCTTCCTCACCAATAACCTGACGGCTACCTTCTACTTTAAAATAAGATATCAAAGAACCATCACGCGCAACAAGCGTAGTGGAATTATCCGCTGTCTCAAGATTAATAAATGAAGAAACTGACTGCCTAAGAGCTTTTTGAAAAGGCGCTAAAATTTTTGATAAAGCTTCCATGAAGAAAAACTACGATCTTTTACATTATTGAAGTTACAGGTTTATAACACTTTACAAATATAGCGAACATCAAAGCATCAGCATAGAGTTTTAAGTGCTAAGTTCCCATTTTCTTTTATATTATATACTAAAAGTTGCTAGGCGGCTTCCATTATTTCTTTGTAAATAGAAACCCATTTAGGAGGTGTCTTACCGCCAAACGGGCCATCTTTAGAACGCCAATAAGCAAGAATTTGCGGAAAT
>Ga0208837_1000013_pt1 | contig 32978 bp, 33 predicted proteins | sample DeeseametaMP0327_FD_184214 | JGI IMG/M metagenome (GOLD analysis project Ga0208837, IMG submission 184214) | Marine microbial communities from the Deep Atlantic Ocean - MP0327 (SPAdes) | ecosystem: Environmental > Aquatic > Marine > Oceanic | place: East of Recife, Brazil, South Atlantic Ocean...
CGTGAATTATATGGTTCGCGGGGATGATGGTTTTGCTTTTGCTGCGACTTATTCTGTTTCTGACTATACGATTGAAGATGCATATCCGCAGCGTATTCGCCGTGATATTAGCCGTAAGGTTGCTTATAACCCTGATCATGTCTTGCATTTATCTGGACGTGATGTTTATGAAGTGCTTGAGAAGCCGGAACTTGTTCGCCGTGATTTACCAACAGTAGTTTGGCAATACCGAACAGATGCGTGTGTATTAGATATTTATTTTGTAACGTCTTCTGGTGCAAATGTTCTTGAAGAGCCGGTAGAGTATTACGAAATGCGTTCTAGAGATGGCCATTATGCTAATCTTGAAGGTGCGTCTGCTAAAAAATGCATGGAATCAGTTTCACAACCGCGCGAGCGAGTATCTTTGTTGGCTGCTGAGACATTCTACAACGCTGATCTATAATTATTCTACCGTTTTATCTTTGTATCTACATAGGTCGCTAACTATGCATTTAGGACAGTCTGGCTTGCGTGCCTTACAGACGTAGCGCCCTTGAAGTATCAGCCAATGATGCGCATTAAGTGCAAATTCTTCCGGAACCACTTTTTCTAGCTTCTTTTCTACGGCGTCTGGCGTTTTTCCGGGTGCCATTTTCGTACGGTTAGATATGCGGAAGATATGAGTATCAACGGCCATTGTAGGCTGTTTGAACACTATGTTAAGGACAACATTTGCAGTCTTGCGCCCGACGCCTGGTAGTTTTATAAGTTCATCGCGGCTATCCGGGACTTCACCTTTATATTCGTTGACCAATATTTCAGCCATTTTCATGACGTTTTTTGCTTTTGTATTATATAAGCCAATTGTTTTTATATGATCTTTTAGCTTATCAATTCCCAGATCAATCATATCTTGGGGGGTGTCGACTATTTTAAAGAGCTCTTTCGTAGCTTTGTTCACACCGATATCTGTAGCCTGAGCGGACAGTGTTACTGCCACAAGTAGGGTATAAGCGTTTGTCCACTCCAAATCGCTTTCTGGATTTGGATTTTTATTGCATAAACGCGAGAAAAATTCATATATTTCTTTCTTATTCATGATAATATTGATACAAGATTACTATATATTAGCAAAGAGTTAGTTTTTAATTACAGGCGTAGCTTTACATAACTTGTAATAATGTGTATTATATAGCTCTATAAAATATAAAAATTTAAATTGGGGTGTGAGAGTTTTGAGTATTCTAAAAAAACTAAAAGAAAATTTTTCCTTTAAAAGTAGTGATGATATTACGAGCGCAGAAGCTGTTGCAGCGATTGCTTCTCAGAGAGATATTGCTGCGTCTGATGCGTTTAAAGAATTAGGGACAATGGACTTTAATGGGCTTTTAGATGTGTTGGATCAAAGCGGTGCTATTGATCTTGCTGCTATCCCTAAAAAAGGTAAGAACGGTCTGGTGAATGTTAAAGGCGAATGGGCAGAGCGCACAGTACAATTTTTAGAGGAAGCCTTTAAGTCATCTGAATGGGAAAATGATCCAGATCTAATGGCAGAAGTTTGGAATAGGGATGTTCCAGTTCAGCTGAAAAAGCTAAGCCTAGAAATTACACAGCCTGAAGAGAAGAATGCAGCTGGAGTAGTTAAATCCTACGAAATGAAACATGACGTTACAGCAGCATCAATTTTTAGAAATAGTCATGGTCAGGCAAAAGTCGCATTTGAAATGAATGCATTGAATGTTGAGAAGGCTGAGCCAGCGGATACTAATGTGACGAATATTAGTTCTGCACGCAAAGATACGACTTTAGCAGTCGCCGCGCCAAATCAGAACTTAGCTTAAGAATCTTATACACCTAAGACATCTCTCATTGAGAATAATCCGTTATCTTTATTTGCGATCCATTTTATTGCTTTTAGAGCGCCGCGTGCATATAGAGAACGGTCACTAGCTTGTTGTTTTATTTCAATACGCTCACCGTCACTTAGAAAGTAAACTGTGTGCTCACCGACAGCATCACCGCCACGGATTGTTGAAAAACCAATTTCTCCATCTGGTCTCTCGCCTGTATGGCCTTCGCGTGAGAGGCGGGCAACATCATCAAAATTAACACCTCTTGCTTTGGCAGCTACGCGGCCTAACATGATTGCAGTACCGGATGGGGCGTCGACTTTTAATTTATGGTGCGCCTCTACAATTTCAATATCGTAATCGGGCAGTGCCTTTGCTGCTTTTTCAACGAGTGCGGCAAGCACAGTGACTGCAACCGATGTATTGGCGGCGTATATAACAGGAACTGTTTGACTAAGCTTTTCGATGGCAGCTTCATCTTCTGCGCTTAAGCCTGTTGTTGCAATCAGGATTGGGGTATTTGTTTCTTTTGCGATTTTAATGTGCTCGCGCGTTGCATCAGGCAATGTAAAATCGATAACAGCATCGGCGCGTTCAAATAATTCTTTTGCGTTATTTGTTACGAAATAGGTTGCTCCATCTAGGCTGCCTTTACGTGTAGTGCCGCCAGCAAGCTCTAAGCCATTCCATGAGGTGGAAAGTAATTCTTTAACAAGAATTGATCCCACGCGCCCTGTGCAACCTGTAATGCCAATTTTCATTCTTTATGCCTACTATAAAATTTTAGTTCGTTGTCAATTTCATCATACAGAAAATTACTAAAAGGCAAAGCTATTCTATCCCTTGCTGCAGCGTCCAATAATTGGTTTATATGCCCAATAATGTACCAGCGTGAATCGAATGGAAAATCACTTTTTGTGACAAGTAGCTCAAAGTCTTCTCGTTCTGCATCTTCATGAAGTTTTTGGCAGGCTTGATCTAGTTCTTTTTGGCCAATGCCTGCGTCTAAAAGTCCCAAGGCTACATCGCCTGATTCATAGCTTATATCAGCGATTTCACCAGGTAAGCCGGATACAAAACCAATTGAGATTTCGAGTCCGGTTTTTTTATCTATCCATTTTTTGCCAATGATACCGTCATTGAAATTGAGCGGAGTGAGGTGAGTAACGCTTGCCATGAGCCTTTAGTTATATCAAAAGTGCTATTCTTTCAAGTCATCCCAGAACTCTTTTACCTTTCCAAAAAATCCACTAGCCTCTGGTGAGTGCTTACCGCCTTTTTCATCGGAAAAATCTTTGTCGAGTTGTTTGAGTAAATCTTTTTGTTTTTTATCTAGATTTACCGGCGTTTCTACAAATGTTTCGATATAGAGATCACCACGTGAATCGGAATTAAGGATCGCCATTCCTTTGCCTTTAAGGCGGAATGTTTGACCTGTTTGTGTGCCTTCTGGGATACTTACTTTCGCTGATTTACCTTCAATGGTTGGGACCTCAACATCACCGCCAAGAGCTGCTTTTGTAACTGTTATAGGTACTCGGCAGAATAGGTTTGCGCCATCACGCTTAAATAGTCGGTGCGGTTTTACAGCGATTAACACATATAGATCACCTTTAGGTCCACCTTGAACACCGGCTTCACCCTCGCCGGATAGACGGATGCGACGACCTGTGTCTACGCCTGGCGGAACCTTTATTTTAAGTGTTTTATTTTTCTTTACGCGGCCTTGTCCATGACATGCTTTACATGGGTTTTTAATGATCTGGCCCTTGCCGTTACAGGTAGGGCAGGTTCTTTCAACCGTAAAGAAACCTTGTTGCTGTCTTATGCGTCCTGCGCCATCACATGTGGAGCATTTGGCTGCTGATTCACCGTCCTCTGCGCCTGAGCTTCCGCATTTATCACATGTATCATTTACAGGAATTTTTATTTTAACTTCTTTGCCTTTAAAGGCATCTTCCATGGAAATTTCCATGGTGTATTGCATGTCGGAACCACGCTGCGGGCCGCCACGGCCGCGGCCACCGCCGCCGCCCATAAAGTCGCCGAACATATCTTCGAAAATATCAGAGAATGCACCAGCACCACCAAAGCCGCCGCCACCGCCGCCGCCAAAGCCGCCAGCGCCCATTGAACCATCAAACGCTGCTGTGCCATATTGATCATAAGCGGCACGTTTTTGTTCATCTTTTAAGATGTCATAAGCTTCGTTGATTTCTTTGAACTTAGCTTCAGCTTCCGGATTATCTTTGTTTTGATCCGGGTGAAATTTCATAGCAAGCTTGCGATAAGCTTTTTTTAGCTCAGCAGCATCAGCGCTTTTTTCTACGCCGAGTATTTTATAGTAATCCTTAGACATGGCTTATCCTTGAACTCTTTTGTAAAGCGCAGCCCCAAAGTAAGGTAGGGCTGCGTTTTCTAAGCTCTTAATTATGATGATTTTTCTTCATCATCTTTGTTTTCGTCAACAACTTCAATGTCATCTTCTTCGATTTCAAGGTCAACGAAGTCGCCACTGATTACATCGTCATCAGCACTTGAAGCTGCATCTGACTGTGGTGCTTCTGTGGCACTATCTGCTTCACCAGCATTTTCTTCTTGAGCCTTGCGATAAGCCATTTCACCAAGTTGCATACTTGCTTGTGTTAGCTCATTTGTCTTTGTTTGAATTTCTTCAATATTATCATCGGCTACAGCGTCTTTAAGCTCTGTAATCTTTGTTTCGATATCAGATTTCATAGCACTATCAACTTCGCCGCCGAACTCTTCTAAAGATTTTTCAGTTGCGTGTATAAGACTTTCAGCTTGGTTCTTTGCTTCGATCAATGCGCGTTTGTTCTTATCTGAATCCGCGTTTGCTTCTGCATCTTGAACCATTTTTTCGATGTCATCATCACTGAGGCCACCGCTGGCTTGAATTTGAATTTTCTGCTCTTTGTTTGTGGCTTTATCTTTGGCAGATACGTTCACAATACCGTTAGCATCAATATCAAATGTTACCTCGATTTGCGGCATGCCGCGCGGTGCAGGTGGAATGCCAACAAGATCAAATTGACCAAGGAATTTGTTGTCAGCAGCGATTTCTCGTTCCCCTTGGAAAACACGAATTGTCACAGCGTTTTGGTTATCATCTGCTGTAGAGAATACTTGTGATTTCTTTGTTGGGATTGTTGTGTTTCGATCAATCAGGCGTGTAAAGATACCGCCCATTGTTTCGATACCGAGGGATAGCGGGGTTACATCCAATAGAAGAACGTCTTTAACGTCACCTTGAAGAACACCACCTTGGATCGCTGCACCATCAGCAACAACTTCGTCTGGGTTTACACCCTTATGTGGTTCTTTGCCGAAGTAGTCTTTAACAGTTTCGATCACTTTTGGCATACGGGTCATACCACCAACCAAAATTACATCATCAATCTCAGACGGTTTTACACCAGCATCCTTAAGAGCTTTTTTAACTGGGTCAAGAGAACGCTTAATTAGATCTCCCACCAAGCTTTCAAGCTTAGAGCGTGTCATTGTGATCTGAAGGTGTTTAGGGCCAGATGCATCAGCCGTTACAAATGGAAGGTTTACTTCTGTTTGTTGTGATGATGAAAGCTCAATCTTTGCTTTTTCTGCTGCTTCTTTAAGACGCTGAAGTGCCAGCTTATCTTCACGAAGGTCAATAGAATCAGATTTTTTGAATTCATCAGCTAGATAATCAATGATGCGAAGGTCGAAGTCTTCACCACCAAGGAATGTGTCACCGTTTGTGGCTTTTACTTCGAATACGCCGTCACCAATTTCAAGAACTGAAACATCGAATGTACCACCACCAAGGTCGTATACGACGATTGTACCGGTTGATTTCTTATCAAGACCGTATGCAAGTGCAGCAGCTGTAGGCTCGTTAATAATGCGCTCAACTTCTAGGCCTGCAATTTTACCAGCGTCTTTTGTCGCTTGGCGCTGCGCATCGTTAAAGTAAGCTGGTACAGTTACTACAGCTTTTGAAACTTTTTCACCTAGGAAGTCTTCAGCAGTTTCTTTCATTTTTTGTAGGATCATTGCAGAGATTTCTGCAGGTGATTTTTTTTCACCATTAACTTCCACCCATGCATCTCCGTTATCTGCTTTAACGATTTCGAACGGGGCTTTGGATTTCATGTCCTGAACTTCTGCATCGTCGAAAGGGCGACCAATAAGGCGCTTAACGGCGAAGAGTGTATTTTCTGGGTTAGTGACAGCCTGACGTTTAGCTGGTTGACCGACAAGGCGCTCACCATCTTTTGTAAAGGCTACCATAGAAGGGGTTGTTCTTGCGCCTTCCGCGTTTTCTAAGATACGCGCTTCTTTACCGTCCATTACGGCTACGCAAGAGTTTGTTGTACCAAGGTCGATACCGATGATTTTGCTCATGTTTCATCTCCTTATATTAAGCAAGATTATTTTCTACAATGTATTCGCGGCCCAGTATTAGGCACCGCTATAATATTTATATAGCAAGTGCGTAAAAAAAATCTAGGCCTAATTTTTTGATAGTCACAGAAATTATGCCTGTGTATCTATCTTTCCGCCTGCTGGTGGTTCTTGGGGCGAAGAGCCGTCACCTTTGCTTATGCCAACGCGGGCAGGGCGCAATAGACGGTCCTTAATAACGTAACCTGGCTCTAAAACCTGTATGACCAAACCAGCAGCTTTTCCTGGAACAGGCGCTTCAAACATAACTTCATGAAAGTTTGGGTTGAATGGCTCATCTAGTGGTTCTAATTTTTGGATGCCTTGTTGCTCAAATACTTTTAAAAGTGAGCGTTCTGTAGCTTCTATACCGTCAATAAATGACCCGATTCGTGGGTCTGTTTCTATTAGGTCTTCAGGGAAAGCTTCCACAGCGCGGCGAAGATTATCTGATACCTCAAGCAGAGATTTAGCAAAGCCGGTAATAGCGTATTTGCCAGCATCTTCACGGTCTTTTTTTGCGCGGCGGCGAGTGTTCTCAGCTTCTGCTAATGCGCGTGTAGCTTGATCTTTCATAGCGTCCAGCTGGTCCTGAAGGGCTATGATTATCTCTTGAGATTGTTGATCGCCAATAGAGTGTGTTTCTTCTGTATGTTTTTCTTCTGTGTTCTCTTGGATAGGCTCTGGTGCTAATGGATCGTGAGCTGTTTGAGAACTACTATACGGATTTGGTTGCGCTGAATTCTCTGCCATAGCAGCCGCTTCAGCCTCAAGACGAGCAGATCTCTCGGCTAGTGTTTCTTCTGGTTGATCGTTTTCTTCATGAGTTTGGTTATGATCATGCTGTTTTTCGGTCATTTTTATACCCTGTAATTTACTGTAGTCTTATTTGAGGTGGCTAGTCATAGACGCCTGGAAGCTTCACGTAAATAGGTTTTTTAGATGGCTTTGTTACTGCACCACTCGCTGTGTGGTATATTTCATCAAGTTCAATATTACCAAGTGTCATAACTTCCTCACCTTTAATTTGATGAGCATAAGCACCGTCTACGTCAATGAAATACATTTTATGACGGTTACCATCATGTGTTCTGAAGTCTTTATATTTCTCTGTAATTGGTACTAAACCACGACGACGGGCAAAGTCAGAAATTTTTTGTGCTGTATGATCGTTTATTTCAAGTGTTTCATTGTAAAGAACAACAGTGTTTTCAGGGAAGAACCAGTATGTGTATTTGTTCTTTCCATTTAGAAGAAGTGATGTAGGAACCGTGTTTATGTTCTCTTGCACAGGAATGAGGAAGAATGCTTTTTCTTTATCAATAAGTGTTTTTAGTGACATGAACATGCCCATAGCTTTTGAGCTGAATTCAATTTTTTCAACGCCGCCCTCAATCAGTTCGTCTCTATCAAGAACAACGTCAACATAAGGTGCAGCTGCTTTGACTTCACAGTTGTTGAGTTTGTAATCTCTTTCATCTTCGTTCAGGCGTGTAACACTCTCAATGATGTTTATTTCCACTTTTTTCCAGCTAAGCTCTACTTCTGCTTCTGGTGGTTTGGATTTGATACATCCTGTAACCGCGGCGGTGTTCGTAATGCGGAATGCAATCTTACCGTCTTTGGCGTCTTTATGTCTTACTGGTGTTACGAAGTAATTAAAGTCTGAAAGGACATTTACATCATGGTAATAAATATCACCGTCTTCGATGATTTCATCAGCAAACTCTGGCATGTATTCTGGGTCATATTGATTGACGACCTCTGCGGCGGCATATTGAGATGTAGAAACACCACCAAAAGCAAGAATTGAAAGGGCTAGGATAGGTTTGAGTAATTTGCGCATTATTTCAGACTCATATATTTCATAAAAGTTATGTCCTTTATGATTACTACATAATCTTACCTGAGTCACGCAACTCATTAGCCTGAGGTTTTTCACTTCATCCACGGGGATTTTTATTTCTTTTGGGTTTATCTCTTTTGCTATGTGGTGTTTATTGGGGTGAATTTAAATTTTAAATAAGTGAGTAAAGAACATGACAAGACCTTCAGGGCGTATTTTAGACCAAATGAGAGATGTAAGTATTGAGACAGATGTTTCGAAACATGCGGAGGGGTCTTGCATTATTAAATTTGGTGATACGCATGTATTTTGCACAGCTAGTGTCGAAGAGAGAGTTCCCGGTTGGATGAAGGGGACAGGGGCTGGATGGGTCACTGCTGAATATGGAATGTTACCGCGCTCTACTGGTTCACGTATGGATCGTGAGGCTGCGCGCGGAAAACAATCAGGCCGTACACAGGAAATTCAGCGTCTGATCGGACGTGCTCTTCGCGCTGTGGTTGACATGAAAGCTTTAGGTGAGCGTCAGGTGCGTGTTGATTGTGATGTTATTCAAGCCGATGGTGGTACACGCACAGCCTCTATTACTGGTGGTTTTGTTGCTCTTCATCTCGCATTTCAGCATCTTGTGAACGTTGGTTTGCTAGAAAAAGCCCCAATTCAAGATACTGTGAGCGCAATATCGTGCGGTATTTATGAAGGTAACCCTGTTCTTGATCTGGATTATGCTGAAGATAGTGAAGCGGAGACGGATGCAAACTTTGTAATTACAGGTAAGGGTGGTTTATGTGAGATTCAAGGGACTGCGGAAAAAGAACCTTTTAGTGAAGAGGAATTTCTGAAGCTACTTGAATTTGCTAAAAAAGGGTGCGCTGAATTAACGGCACTTCAAAAGACAACGCTTGGGATTGAATAGGTAATGGTTTATTCCCCGCAAGCTATCGTTATAACAGGCGCTACGTCTGGTTTCGGTTATGAGGCGGCTAAGGCTTTTGCTAAAGCCTGTCCCCAGAGCCGTTTAATCCTTACAGGTAGAAGGCAGGAGCGTTTAGAAGCGCTCTCGTCTGAGCTATCTGTTCCTGTTCATATATTGGTGCAGGATGTGAGTGATACTGATAAAGTTGTCGCGGATTTTTCAGCATTACCGGATGAGTTTTCAAATGTTGATCTGCTTATAAATAATGCAGGTCTTGCGCTTGGAACAGAGGCTATGCCCGAAAAAGCATTAGAGGATAGTTTGCGCATTGTTGATACGAATGTGAGAGGTTTGTTAGCCGTAACACATGCCTTGTTGCCGGGAATGGTCGAGCGTAAACGTGGTCATATTATCAATATTGGATCGGTTGCGGGGACCTATCCTTATCCGGGTGGTAATACTTACTGCGGATCTAAGGCTTTTGTGAATCACTTCTCTAAGACATTACGTGCGGATTTGAAAGGCAAGAATGTGCGTGTGAGCTCATTGGAGCCGGGTTCAGTTGATAGTGAGTTCTCACTTGTTCGGTTTAAAGGGGATCAAGCGAAAGCTAATGCAGTTTATGAAGGGTACCGTAAGATGAGCTCTTCAGAGATTGCGGACATTATTGTTTGGTTAGCTATGCAGCCAGAACATATTAACATTAATAATTTAGAAGTGATGCCGACGGACCAATCTTTTAATAGTTTTGATTTTAAAGCCGTAGAAGAGGATTAGCATATCATGGCCCGTAATTTTGATAGTGATGAGCTTGTAATTGCTACGCATAATGCCGGTAAGGCGCGTGAGATTGAGGCACTTTTGAAGCCATATTCTCAGCCAAAGAGATTTTATACGGCGAATGACCTTGATTTTCCTGAACCAGTTGAGAATGAGAAAACATTTATAGGCAATGCTGAATTGAAAGCTGTCTCTGCGGCTAAGCATACTGGTAAACCTGCTTTGGCGGATGATAGTGGGTTGAGTGTTGAAGCTCTTGGCGGTGAGCCAGGTATATATTCTGCTCGTTGGGCTCTAACAGAAGATGGAAGTCGTGATTTCTCCATGGCGATGGAAAAAATTCGGAAAGCTTTACTTGATAAAAATGAAGAACCTGAAGGTGCGCGCGCATCCTTTGTTTGTGTGCTTTCTCTTGCGTGGCCTGATGGACATGTTGAGAGCTTTGAGGGTGCAGTTCATGGTTGCCTATCATTTCCACCGCGTGGGGATAAAGGGTTTGGTTATGATCCAATTTTTATTGCGGACGGTCAGGATGTCACTTTTGCGCAGATGGAGCCAGAAGCAAAACATGCTATTTCACATAGAGCGGATGCCTTTAAGAAATTTATAGAATCCTGTTTTAGTCACTAGGGATTCTTTTTATTAGTATTTTCTTATTAAATCCGGTGTGTAAGCTGCGCCGTGTGAAGTTTGACTTTGATTTGTGATATAATGTAGTTTAAGCGCGTTAATTTACGGTAATAAAAAAGAGTGATGTTAAAATCAGTTGTTAGATATTTGTATGTACAAATGGTGTGTTTTTTTATCATACCAGCGGCTGCTATTGCGGCGACAGCGCCTAATAGTGTCAAAGGCGCTTCTAGCTCTGGTACTTCCTTAAACGATGTAACGCGCAATGTGACCGGAGTTATGGATGTCGTGCCGGGACTTTTGTCGAGCTTATCTTATATTATCGGTATGGGTATGGCTTTTGTGGGAGCCCTTCGGGTAAAGGATCATTACGATAACCCAACCCAAACACCATTAAGAGATGGAACGATACAGCTTATTACCGGTGTTTCTTTATTTCTTATACCATTGATCTTTGAGCTAGTTCAGAACACTATGGCTGTTTCAGAAACGGTCGTTGGGCCATCGCAGCTTGAAAAGCCTGAGCCCAAGAAAACTAAAGCCTAAATTATTAAGGTATCTATGGTGGATAATCATATTGGTATATATTTTCACTGGCCTTTTTGTGCTTCAAAGTGTCCTTATTGTGATTTTAATGTGCATATTCAGGACGATATTAATCAGCAAACTTGGTTGGAAGCTTACCTGAGATCTATTGAGTATTATGCCGAATTGATGAATGGCCGTCAGGTGCGCTCTATTTTCTTTGGTGGTGGTACACCGTCTCTTATGGAGCCGCAGCTTGTAGAGAAAATTATTGAGAAAGTTCGTGCGAGCTGGAACTGCGTGAATGATTTTGAGATTACCTTAGAAGCTAATCCTACATCAGTTGAGATGAATAAGTTTCAAGCCTTTAAAGAGGCTGGTGTTAACCGTGTGTCTCTTGGAGTGCAAGCGCTCAATGATGAAGATTTGAAGTTTTTAGGGCGAACGCATGATGTTGCACATGCGCTTGCAGCAATAGAAGTTGCCTCGAGTTTATTTGATCGTTTTAGCTTTGATCTTATTTATGCCCGTCCGGAGCAGAGCTTAGAGGATTGGGAAAAAGAACTTAAAATTGCAGTTTCTTTACGCGCCTCTCATTTATCGTTATATCAGCTTACAATAGAACGGAACACTCCGTTTTACTTCTCTCACGAGCAAGGACAGTTTTCAGTTCCAGAAGAGGGGCTTGCGGCTGATTTTTATACACTTACAGGAGAGGTGCTATCAGGTTACGGACTTCCAGCTTATGAGGTTTCTAACTATGCAAAGGCTGGCCATGAATCTCAGCATAACCTAATTTACTGGCGTTATGATGATTATATTGGCATAGGGCCTGGTGCGCATGGTCGATTGACGTTACCAGATGAAAGTAAGGTTGCAACGCGTGAGCATCATGCGCCTGACATTTGGTTAAAACATGTAGAGGAAAAGGGGAGCGGTATGCACCCAAGCAAAATTCTTTCTGCTAAGGACCAGTTTTTAGAAGAGATTATGATGGGGCTTCGTCTTCGGGAAGGGGTGCCGCTGGAGCGTATAGAACGCCGTACAGGTCTTGTTACTAAAGACTTGATTGATTTTAAGCGTGTTGAGCTTTTGGCTCAACACGGTGATTTTATGGGGAATGTAAAATCAACGGGCCGCTTGGTCTTAAGCGATAAAGGGCGGCTACGTTTAAATGCGATTGTTCCCTATATTTTAAAATAGGTTTGTAGGTATCTGAATGCCCTGCATAGCGGCCATTGCAGGTTTGCCATTAAGTAGAATTTCACCTGTTTGCGTAACTTCAAGTTTATAGCTATGTATTGGTGCTCCTGAAGCGTCATTTTCAATTATGGCTAGATCGCTAATTTTTTGTAGGTTTGCAACGGCACTTTTGTGCTCGGCCTGCTTTTTGGGATCAGTTTCATTTGATATGAGAGTCCTAAGCGTATCTATCACGAATTGTAAGTTTTTAAGCTTTAGCGTTACCAATGCTGTAGCACTATTGGCCGCGTTTATATCGGCTTGTGCATGACCATCGAGATCGGCGCCCCAGTTGCTGTTACTGGCGTTTATGTCTGTTTCTATGCGTGTTGCAGCTGTTGATAGGATAGCTGGAAGCTTAATCATCAGCATCATGGGGTTTAGCCCATTTGGATCTTGTGAAGAGTTTCTGTACATCGTGAGCAGCTGCTTGATGGGAATATTCTTACTATGTAGTGTTAAAGAAGCATCCGTTGCCATGATGGGTTTTAGTGTCGGGTCATTTTCTGAGCTTACAAGATTCTCATAGCCTACTTTGTAGCCGAGGCTCAGTTTATCTTCTTGTATCCCATTTGCACTCATTCCGAAATAAAGCTTATCAAAAGATATTTTTTGATTTTTCTTCTTATTTTTATCATCACTTTTTAACCCCATATCTAATATGGCGTTCATTTCATCGTTCTCGCCATTTTGGAAGTGAAGGTTTGAAAGCTCGAAGTTACTTTCAAAGCCATTTAGAAGAGATAATAAAATATCAATAATCTCATTCACATCTGGTTTATAGCTAGGTGTTTCTTCCATTCTTTGTGCAGTTTCATTGATAAGCACTTGGAGTTTTTTCATAGATGATAAGTTCATCTTATCTGTGTCTGTTTTTATGGCGACTTGGCCGATTTTCAAGAAACCGTCTTTATCTGGTGGCGCCACATTAAAGTTGTTGAGGAAGATATTCATAGGGCCGCTCCAGAATCCTGATTCATTTTCATCAAGATTATAGACAGCTTTAATTGAGCCAAAGCTTGCTGCTGAAGGGTTGTTTTCAAAGTCTATTGTTATGTTTTCATAGTGCGAATCCAGCTTAACATAGTTATCAAGATCTTCGTGCCAGATACCAGATGTGCGTTGATTGCCAATATTTAACTTGAATGACGCTTTTCCTTTTGAATCGTAACCTGTAAGTGGTGTAGGTACTGCAGCAGTCATTTTCCATTGTTTAGGTTTATCGTGAGGCATTACATTTGCTGTGATCATGCCAATATGAAATTCAAGCTTTTCACCTTTATCATTTTCTACACTTACAACTGTTTTCGGAAGTGTGACGCTGTAGAATGAACCAGCAGGTTCTACAATAACGTCACCTCTATATTCAATAATAGGGCCTTCAGCTTTGTTTGACCCATAAGTTTTTGCATTTGTATCTAGGAGTTCTTGGAACATGTTTCTTACATATTCTGCTCCTTCGGTATTAATGTCAGCAGCTTGTGCCGGCGATATTAGAAGGCTTGAAGTGGCTAAGGCAAGTATGAGTGAATGTGTCTTTAGCTTTAAAAGGCGCATGAATATAATCCCCAAGTACAAATAATAAGATATGTATAAATAATAGTGAACAGTATTTGGATAGACATGTACAGAGCTTTTTACTATATATAGGCTTTCATATTGGGACAGACATAAAGGGGTGATGTTTTCGTGTCTATTTTAAAGGCTAAAGATACACAATTTCGTTTACAAGAAGATGGAAGTGTTTGCTTCCAGGTGCAAGAGAGTAATCCGTTGCCGGGTGTTAAGATTGCACAGCTTGCAAAAGGGGAAAGCGCTTATAAACCAGCTTTCACTATTTTAGAAGAGGATAGTGTTAATGGTGTTGACCGTACGGAGCTGCGTGACCGTTTAGAGCAATGGTTTGGGGCGCATCTTAAAACTGTGCTTGAGCCTTTGATGAATCTGGAGCAGGTTGGTGAAGAAGATGCTGCGCCTGTTAAAGGTATCGCATATCAAGTGTATGAGAAGATGGGGATTATCCCACGTGAACAGCTAGAAGACCTTATTGCTGATCTTGATACGGATATGAGAGGTGTTCTTAGAAGTAAGCGTATTCGTTTAGGTCCTGTTCTTGCCTTTATTCCAGCTTTAAATAAGCCCGCAGCAGTAAGATTGAGAGCCGTTTTATGGGGTGTTTATAATGAACGTGCACTACCATTAGAAGTGCCTAAAGATGGTATAGTGTCGTTTGAAGTTGACCCGAGTGCAATTGATAAGAATTTCTATCAAGCTGTCGGTTATCCTGTATACGGTAAGCGTGCTATTCGTATTGATATGCTCGACCGTGTGATTAGCGCTGTTTATGATGCAGCGGATAAAGGTGTATTCAGAGCACAACACAAAATGGCTGAATGGCTTGGATGTCCGATTGATGATCTTTATGAGATTTTAGAGGCAATGGGGCATAAGAAAATTGAAGATGCTCCAGAAAAGCCACAGGAACAATCGCAAGAGCCGAAGAGCACAGGTGATGCTGAGAAGAGTGCTGTTGAGCCAGAAGTTAAAGTGAGTGTTGAAGATTTAGCGAATGCTGAACAGGTTAGTGAAGACGAAAATAAGGCAAAATCAGAAGATGCTGCTGAAAAACCTCAAGCAGTTAATAATGATGTGAAGCCCGAATTAGCTCTATTTAGACTTAAAAAGGGCAAGGCCTTTCAAAAGACTGGTGGCTTTAAGGGCGGTAAAAAACCGTTTAATAAAAAGCAGGGGCAGAAAGCACAGAATAAGTCTCATAAGTCTAAAGGAAAGCCTAAGGATAGAGGACCACGCGTTATTAGTGCTGGACCTGAGAAGAAGTTAGAAAATTCGCCTTTTGCAATTCTCGGGCAACTTAAAGATAAAAAATAAAATAGGGATCATTTTATGCGTAGATTAATTACACTTTCATTAGCATCAACTCTATTGGCTGTGTCTTTATCATCACCTGCACAGTCTGCTTATTTTACGGGAAAGTACTTGTTGCAAGTTTGTTCAACAAATGAGAACGGAAAAGAGCGCGCTCCCGGATCGCATATTGCTTGTCAGGCATATTTGGCAGGACTTATTGATTATTATAAGGCAGTCGTTGCAATGGGCACTGAGCCTGCCGTTCTTTTTTGTATTCCAGAAGGTGAAGGTCTGACGAAAGTCCAGCAGACAGTTGTTCGTTATTTATCTGAAAATTCGGCTGAACAAAAATCGTTTGTTGCGGCTCCTTCTGCTGCTATTGCATTGTCTAGTGCTTATCCATGTAAAGCAGTGGAGAAAGCTCCTGTTATTTTGGAGGGTGGTGGTACCTCAGCCGTGCAAAAACGCCTTAATATGCGTTCAGACAAATAGCGATCAATAATATTTGTGGCACTGTGATTAATGGAAGGGTGAGGGCAATCTTCCAGCTTTTAGTGAATTCTCTAATAACGAGGATTTCTGTATAGTCTGTCGCTACACCAGCCATAAGAAATGTGAAGCCATTACCAGGGGCGCTTGCGCTATTCATGATCTCCGCAGCAATGGGGGCTGAGCCTTCAGAACAAACCTCAATAATTGTAGCCGCTATGAGGGTAAGCGATAAACCAATAATCGTTGGGCCAAAGTAGGCTTGGAAAATTTCTGGCGGTACAAAAGCATTCATTGCGGCTGCAATCAGGCCGCCAAAAAGTATCCAGCGTATGATCATTTGGCCATCGTGCCAGCCATCTCTGGCAATATCCTTAAACCAAGCTTTGTTTGGCCGCCAGCCTTTTAATTTTTCTTTGGCGTCTTTCTTTATGTTGAAATCTTTTGGAACATCTACTGTATTCGGATTTTCAGGGAGAACACCAATTTTAGTCAATTTAATATAGATAATCCCGGTTATAATCGCGATTACCATAGAGGCTAGCGTAAAGATGAGTGTCCACCACCAACCAATAAGGGCAATGAGTATGAATGTTAAGGATAACGAGTTCCAAGGGCTGGCAACCAAGAAGGTTAGAACCTGCGCCGTTGATAGGCCGCGTTCATATAGTTTTCCAGCCATAACCAAGATGCCATGATTGCACAGGTCCAAAATGACACCTGCTATTGAGGCTTTAATAATGTCTTTTGTTGTATCGCCTCGACCCATAAGGTGAGTGAAATATTCCCGAGGAATTTTATTCATCAAACCTACGGTAATGAGTCCAAGCGCAATTCCCCACCACATGGTTGAAAAGAGCTCTATAAGTGAGCTGCCGAAAGTATGTATATATGGAAGAGGAGCGTTCGACAAATGTAGTAAGATCACTGGAACGATGATGGCTAAAGAGCCATACATAATGAAGTCAAATTTTTTCTTCTTTGGTTTCTTATCGTGATCTTCTGTTGGGCAGCATGAGCTCATCTTACTGTTCTTTTCTATGTCTCGCGTGTGATGCTGTAATTGACTAGCTCTTTTAAAGATGCTTTGAGAGGATGTTCAGGAGCATGTTCTAGAGCTGCTATAGCTTTATCACCATAGTTATGCGCAAGTTTTAAAGTTTCGCTGTATATGTCGTGTTTTTCAAAAATATTTTGAGCTGTTTGTAAGTCGCCATCTTTTTGATCGAGATCGCTAATTACACGTTTCCAGAATTTTAATTCTTCTTCGTTGTTTTCATTTTTAGCTTTTTGAAGCGCTAAGAGAATTGGAGCCGTCATCTTTCCTTCACGGAAGTCATCGCCAACTGTTTTACCTAGTTTTTCACGCTCAGCCATATAGTCCAGTGCATCATCGGCTATTTGGAATGCTATGCCAAGGTAGAGTCCATAATCGGCCATCGCTTTAGCTGCGGTAATATCTGCGCCCGCTATAACAGGACCAACTTCACAGGCTGCTGTAAAGAGTGCGGCTGTTTTGGCTTTGATGACTTCAATGTAGTCATTCATAGTGGTATCTATGTTACCAGCTGTTGTGAGTTGCATAACTTCACCTTCGGCTATGATGGCCGAAGCGCTAGAGAGTATTCGGAGAATATCAAGATTTCCGTCTTCGGTCATAAGCTGGAATGCTCTAGAGAAAAGAAAATCACCGACAAGAACACTGGCTTGATTGCCGAAGACTAAGTTTGCGGCATCTTTGCCTCGGCGGGTATCGCTTTCATCTACAACATCATCATGAAGAAGTGTGGCGGTGTGAATAAACTCTACAGCACTTGAGAGCTTGTGTGCGCGTATCATGTCGCCATTATATAGCGCCGTTGTCGATAGTGTTAGGAGTGGGCGTATACGCTTGCCACCTGCAGCAATTAGATAGGCTGCTAGTCTTGGTATTAGATCCACATTGCTTTGCATGCGCGAGAGAATCATTTCGTTAACGGCTAGCATATCATCTTTAAGATAATCGTTGATGGTCTCAAGTGGGGAAGTCATTTTTTTGCTTCTTTCATGTGCTAGCGATGCATTTGTATTGCTCATGAGGTTCACTTAATGCGTGTTAGGGGCTGCGGCAAGTCTTTATTCGTTATTCTTTTTATTTTTTGGAATAGAAAGTGTGCGAGTTTTCATCTGACTTTGCTGTTCCTTATTACGTTGATAGTTTTGAAGAAGGCTTTCTAGACCAACGCTAGGTTCTACTTCTTCTTGTGCTTCGGCCTTTTCATTTTCTTGTTTTGCGGTGTTTTCAGTCTTGGTGCTAGCATCTTCTTTTTTCTCGTCCTTAGAGGCCGCATCTTCTGTCTTTGCAGATTCTTCTTCTTTACCTTCTAGGCCGCTTGCCAAATCTTTGTATTTATTCCAAACGCGCTGCGCAGCAGTCTCTTTTTTTTCTATGTCCTCAAGTTTTTTCTTGGCTTCTTCTTCATTACGCTGGTTGATGTCTGGTCTCACCACTGCGGGTTTCTTCGGCTGTTCTGGCTCTTTTGCTTTTACGGGACCATTATAGAGTTTAACCGTGTTTATACCGGGTACAAACTCTTTGGGCTGTGCAATCGCACTTGCTGGCATTGCTAGTACAAAGGTAGAAAATAATGCTATATGTAGTGTGTTCTTAGTCATAGGGCGATTTTAGACCAGTTTTTTTAGGAGATGCAATTGGAAAAAGTGAAGTTGTTGACAGCAGGGGCAAAAGATTTGTCACTACTTACTGATCTTGCAAATGAAATGCGTAATGAAAAGGATGTTGATTATTTCGAGGTTCTATTGCAGTTGCAAAAAGAGGGGCTGCGGACAGTTTATATTGCCAAGAATATCTCTGATTATGTTGGGTATTGTCTTGTGAATTGGTCGCCTAAATATGGATTATATAAACGCCTTAATATTCCAGAGATACAAGACCTTAATGTTCTGCCAAAGTTTAGGCGACGCGGCATTGGAAAGGCTATGATTGAACATTGTGAAAAAGTTGTAAAAAAACGAGGCTTTAAACATATTGGTATAGGTGTTGGTTTAGATGCTTCTTTTGGTTCAGCGCAGCGATTATATGTGAAGATGGGGTATGTGCCCGATGGTAACGGCGTGACTTATGATCGTATCAATGTTCGTTCAGGTGAAATGCGCCCCATCGATGATGATCTTAGCCTTATGTTGGTAAAAGACATCTAGATAATTAATCTACTTACCATAGACTGCTGTAACCGCAACGACACCTGTATGGGGGTTTCCATCATCAGTTCGTGGGTGTGCTCTGTGTAGTGCTGGTTTATAGTCTCTGCCCCAATGTTGCGAGCGCATCATAACAATTGTTTGATCGTCTGTATTCCAAGTGCGGCTCTCGATATTGCTACCATCTTTTTGTATCCAGTACCATTGGTCAGCACCGTACATTTCTTTAAGTTCCGGCATATCTTCTAACGCAGGATCGTTTCGCGTGAGCTCACCACCTAAGATCTCTATCAAGTCGGTTCCCATTCTAGTTGTTGATAACGTCATAGTTAGGCCGTGTTGGGGATTTTGCATTTGAGTGGATTGATTTGTTTTTATGCTTTGCCTTTATGCTGGTAAATATGGTTTCGCAAGGTTAGTATTTTGAAGCTCGTTAGGATCAGTGTAATCTTCGGTTGATGCTAATGTTTTGTCGTGAGCTTTCTCTGTGTTTGCCGCCTCGAACTCATTGATTGTCTCAATTATTTCATTTTGTTGTTCGGGCGAGAGCCTATTAAATTCTAAATTATTTATGCCTATTATGAACTCGTTGTCGTCTATTGTTCCATGTACAATTGTAAGGCCGTGCTCTTCTAAGCTTTCGCGTAATTGTTGGGCGCGTTCTTCATCTTCGATAACTGTAAAGGTTAGACGATTTCCCAAACCTTCAAATGCGCCAAGTGTGTTTAAACCGTATAGGGTTAGTCCAGTTCCCTCAGATAAAATGGGATTAGGTTCAGTTGCTGTTGTTGGATTGTGCTGCTGTCCATGAATTACCGAAGAGGTACTTAACTGAAGACTTAGCATACCATTGAGATAGCCTTGCTCTCTTGGTGTTTCTGGTTCCTCTGGCTTCTGGGGAGGGGCGGTGCATGTTTCATTAGGTAGATAAAGATCATTCAAAGCGCCCATATCTATACCTAAGCGATTTTCCAAATTTTGAATGCGCTGCTGTATTTCTTCGTCACTTATATTTTCTACTATTTCTAGTCTTACTCTTTGTATATTGCCTACGCCTATTAATCCCAATATCTGTTGACCATCTTCTTCGCTTAAATCTGCTCCCCCTATAACAGCGCTAATGGCGGCTGACGTTGCTGCATCATTCACGACACTTTCTTCTACTACGCCTGCACCGATAAGGATTTTAATACGATCTACGTAATCGGCTAATGCGACGGTGGCTGTTTCGAAATCTTCTTCACTCAGGTTACCGTCACGAATTTGTTGGTATATTGTTATGGCGCCGCCCATATATTGTGTTAATTCATCATTGATTGTTTCTGGCTGCGCGATAGCTGAAATTTGTTCATTTGTGTCATTTATCAAGCCATCTATACGCTGCGATAACTCACCCGCGGTTACTGGCATCTGCATACCATCCCAGAATGTTTCAAATTCTTCGTCTCTATAATAGTCTGGAATATCTATGATGTCAGTTGGTTCTAGTTTATCTAAATCTTCTTTAAATTTTAATAACCAAGTATTTGCATAGGCAAGACTTTCTAATTGCTCGCTATTTTGCTGGCAATCTTGAGCTTCTGTTATGGATTCTAGGGCAATGGATAATGTAGACAAAGATATGTCATTTTTTGCTTCAGTTTTTGCAGTCTCGTTAGCCATTTTGTGTTCCCCTAAACCCGAGATTATGAAAATGCCCTGATTAAACCTAGTGATTGATTATTAACATTTTATTAATTTTTTATATTTTTCTTTGTAAAATCAATTCTTCGCTTCCTTTTTTTATTTAAAATGTGCTAAACCACGCGTGTTAAGAGAATTGCAAGCACAATTGGAGTGGTATCAATGGCAACTAAATGGGTCTACAATTTCGGTAAAGACAAAAACGAAGGTGACGCAACGATGCGCAATCTTTTGGGTGGTAAAGGCTGTAACCTCGCTGAAATGGCGGGTCTAGGTTTGCCAGTTCCACCGGGCTTCACGATTACGACAGAAGTATGTACCGCTTATTATGATAATGATAAGAACTACCCGGCTGAGCTAGAATCACAGGTTCAAGAAGCTTTGAACCAAGTTGAAAAATCAATGGATGCAAAGTTCGGAGATGCTGAAAATCCTTTGTTAGTTTCTGTTCGTTCTGGTGCACGTGTATCTATGCCGGGTATGATGGACACAGTTTTGAACCTTGGTCTTAATGATGAAACTGTTAAAGGTCTTGAAGCGCAATCTGGTGATGCACGTTTTGCTTGGGACTCATACCGTCGTTTTATTCAAATGTATGGAGACGTTGTGCTTGGCGTTGATCACCATGAATTTGAAGATGTGATTGATACATTTAAACGTGACAATGATCTGCGTCAGGATACTGATATTGATGCTGATGGTTGGAAAGAAATTGTGGCGTCATTTAAAGCACTAGTCCAAGAAGAGATTGGTAAGCCTTTCCCAGCAGACCCTAAAGAGCAGCTATGGGGTGCTATTTCTGCTGTGTTTAATAGTTGGATGGTACCACGTGCTGTTACGTATCGTAAAATTCATGAGATTTCCGATAAATGGGGTACGGCTGTTAATGTACAGTCTATGGTCTTTGGTAATATGGGTGAAGACTGTGCGACTGGTGTGGCCTTTACGCGTGACCCATCGACTGGTGAAAACTACTTCTATGGTGAGTACCTTATTAATGCACAGGGTGAAGACGTTGTTGCTGGTATTCGCACTCCACAGTCTTTAACAAAATATGGTCGTGAAAAAGAAAGCAGTGATCTTCCTTCAATGGAAGAGACAATGCCAGAAGTGTTCGCGCAGCTAGATGAGGTTCGCCTTAACCTTGAGAAACACTATCGTGATGTTCAGGATCTTGAGTTTACTGTTCAAAAAGGTAAGCTCTTTATGCTTCAAACACGTAGTGGTAAGCGCACAGCCAAGGCGGCCTTAAAGATTGCTGTTGATATGGTTGAAGAAGGTTTGATTGATACAGAAGAAGCGCTTATGCGTGTTGATCCACAAAGCTTGGACCAACTTCTACACCCAACGCTTGATCCAAATGCTAAGAAAGAAATTATTACGCGCGGTCTTCCTGCATCACCAGGTGCAGCGTCTGGTAAGGTTGTCTTTACTTCTGATGAGGCTGAGAAGTCAGCGAATGCAGGTGAGAAAGTCCTTCTTTGTCGTCAGGAAACCAGTCCTGAAGATATTTCTGGTATGCATGCTGCGAACGGTATTTTGACATCACGCGGCGGTATGACATCGCATGCAGCTGTGGTTGCACGCGGCATGGGTAAGTGTTGTGTAGCTGGAGCAGGTGAGCTTAATATTGATGGTAAGGCCAAAGTGATCCGTATTGGCGGGCGTGAGTTTGGCGAAGGTGACATCCTTACGATTGATGGCTCAACGGGTGAAGTTATGGTTGGTGAAGTTGATACAATCAAGCCTGAGCTTTCCGGTGATTTTGGTACATTAATGCAGTGGGCAGATGAGCGCCGCCGTATGAAGGTACGTGCTAATGCTGAAACACCGCTAGATGCAAAAACCGCTCGTGATTTTGGTGCGGAAGGTATCGGTCTTTGCCGTACAGAGCACATGTTCTTTGATCCTGAGCGTATTCAAAATGTACGTGAAATGATCTTTGCAACTGATGAATCTGAGCGCCGTGTTGCACTTGATAAGCTTCTTCCTGCACAGCGTGAGGATTTTGCTTCTTTGTTTGAAATTATGAGCGGTCTGCCCGTTACTGTGCGTTTGCTAGATCCACCTTTACATGAGTTCTTACCGCATACTCAAGAAGACATTGATTTCTTTGCTAAAACTGCAGGAATTTCAAAGGATGTTGTTAATCAGCGCTTAAGTGATCTTCACGAGGCAAACCCAATGCTTGGTCACCGTGGTTGTCGTCTTGGTATAACATATCCAGAGATCTATGAGATGCAAGCACGTGCAATCTTTGAAGGAGCTGTTGAAGCGACTGAAAAAACAGGTCAGGCTGTTAAACCTGAAATCATGATCCCGCTTGTTGGTGCGCAAAAAGAACTTCAGATTCTTCGTGAGAAGGTTGAAGCGATTGCAGCTGAGGTGTTTGCTGAGAAAAGCAAGGAGCTTGAGTATACAATTGGTACTATGATTGAACTGCCACGTGCTGCGCTAACAGCGAATGAAATTGCTCAGTCGGCTGACTTCTTTAGTTTTGGTACGAATGACCTGACGCAAACAACACTTGGCATGAGCCGTGATGATGCTGCTAATTTCTTACCTGCTTATGTGGGACAGGGGATATATGAGCGTGACCCATTTGCATCACTTGATACAACAGGTGTTGGCCGTCTTGTTGAGATTGCTAAAGATGGTGGGCGTAGCGTTAATGAAGGTCTTAAGCTCGGTATCTGTGGCGAGCATGGCGGCGATCCTGCTTCTATCTTGTTTTGTGAGCAGACAGGTCTAGATTATGTGTCTTGTTCACCTTACCGCGTGCCTATTGCTCGCTTAGCAGCAGCGCAGGCAGCAATCAAAGAAGGTGCTAGTGCAAAAAAGCCTGATGCTGCCAAGAAGGTGGCTTAATAATGCCTCTTAGAAGCTTTCTATTATTCTGCCTGTTTGTTTTTGGGATGCTTATTCCTGAAGTAGCGAATGCAGGATTAAGAGATAAGTTTCATGGGTTATGTTTGGAAAAACGTTATGTGCCGAATGCGGACGCAGCTTTTTGTAACTGCCTTATTGGTGAGACGTATGATGAATTTTTGCATCACCTTCAATATGGTGCGTATTATAAAAAGGCTGAACAGCAGAAGGAAATGCTGGCAACTATTATCAAAGAACCTGGCATGAGCGAGCAGCGTGTAGATACGCTTTGTAATCTTTACGAGAAACAGTTTGCGCCTGCATCACCTGCGGTAGGTGAGGCGGTGCGTGAATTACATAAAAAAATCCAAGACTTAAAGGCTGAGTACCCTGGCGGTAGCATTGGACAAGACATGATCAGAAGTATGATGGTTCACGGATATTGCCGCGCGGCTTATGATGCTAAAGAGCTATCACAGAAAGCTGCTGCTTTTGATGCTTCTGTTTATGATAGCTATGAGGGCGTGATGCTCATGCGTACGTATCAATTATTTGTGCGTTATAAACCATCTGCCTGTAAATAGGCCTACTTAAACCTTATTATTTTTATTATCAGTTGAGCATCTATGTAGTTTGTATATACATGCTCTTCTTTTGTGCATGAGCTTACTAAGCCTAGATTTTATAATATAGAAATTGCGAGCGTCATTTTCATGCTTTATGGTAACATTGAATTCTTTATAGTTTTATATGTCATGAAAAGTGAAGGTTAGTACAGTCGTTATGAGCACAGTAGAAAATGGATTTAGGGAATCGGCTGAAAAAAGTTCTGTTAAAGTTGAGGCAGATAATTGGGTTTTAGCCGATAATGTGATTGAAAATATATATCGCATTGCTTGTGAGAAGGCTGAAAAAGCAGCAGAGCAAAATCTAAATGATGCTGATGATCCAGAAGAGTATATGGATATGTGGGTTGGAATGTACGAGAATTCTATCAATTCACTTGTGATCCTTGAATCTAAGCCGCCTTCAGAAAATGCCTTAAAAGAGGCGATTAGAGAGCTTGCTTATGCAAGAACATATGCGCGCTATATCGTTGAAATGAATGGTGAAAAAATGCATGAGCAAGGGCATGAGCTTCTTACTGATATATTTAAGAGTAGGGCGCAAATGAAGGAGCTTGTTCAGCCGCTTACGCAGGAAACTTTGCCAGCGTTGGTTGCTAATAATATATCTCCTCAGCAGCAATTATTTCTACTGCAATTAGATTGGAGTATCAATCAGGTTACTGGTGTTAATAATACTGCTGAGCAGCCGCGTACTTTACAATAATTTATTTAAGCAATTTGTGGTGATAAACTTAAATTGTTATTAAAAGCGGTTTCTGGCTCGGTGAGTTTATTTGAAATATCTTTGATGATGTCATCAATTCTATTTAGGTCAACATCCTCAATTCCGGCTCCCTCTAAATATTCTTTTAAACCATTTTTAAATTCATCGCTTTCAATAAACTCTTTAATTGTGTTTGTATCACGGTCGCCTAATGCTACGCCGAGATTATTAATGACATTACTAATATCTCTTTGGTAGTCGTCGCCACCATATTCTTTTGACATGTATGCAGCGAACGCTGCTCCATATTTTGCTATGTCATTATGATTATCCATTGCCACCCTCTAATTTAAAAATGTTTGTACTTTTTCTTGTTTTTCAGTGATAAGGATAGCTGCAAGAGGTTAAAAAATGATTGATGTCCCTATAGATATATTTTTGCTCGCATCATGGTTAGGTGGTGCGGCCTTTGCCTTGTCTGGCTTTATTGTCGGAGCCCGTAAGGGGTTAGACATTATGGGGGTGTTTATTCTTTCTTTTTTAACGGCTAACGGGGGAGGGATGATCCGTGATGTGTTTATAGGGCAAACCCCTTATGCGCTTACGGATTTAACCGGTTTTATAATTGTAGTGATTAGCTTCTTTTTGGGGCTGTTTATTTTGTATCGAAAACGTGCGGATATTGATCAACGTGAGCTGTTTGTTCTCTCGGACGCTATTGGTCTTGCAGCCTTTAGCTTAACGGGAACCCTTGCAGGTTTAGAGGCGGAACTTAGTGTCTTTGGTGTTGTGGTTTTGAGCTTTATTACAGCAACGGGCGGCGGTATTTTGCGTGATATTATGATTGGTGAAGTGCCTGCTGTTTTTCGTAGTGATTTTTATGGATCAGTTTCGATACTAGTTGCGGTGATTTTATATTTGATTGACTATTTTACAGTTCTTGATGATCTGACAATTCTGATAGTTTTTCTTGCGGCTTTGGGGCTTCGTTTACTTGCGTTTAGGATGAAATGGCATTTACCGCGTCTCAAACTCTAGAAGTGAAAACGGTTTAGCGTTAAGCCATTTGCCATCTTTATCACGTTTTGATTTCATGAATATAAGCTTACCAATTTGCGGGCTTGCAACAAACCAGGCTGTTTTTCCATCATTTGAGAGTGATGGCTCAGCGTGGTATGCAAGGGTTCCTAAATTCTCAATTTCAGGTTCTTGCCATTGGCCATTTTTGTATTGGGATACCATATTTCCACTTGTGTTGGCACGGCTAAAACGCATTTCATTTCCGTGTATATAGGGCTGGTCTTCCTTATCTTTTGTATTAACTTTACCGGGCACAAGAATTGGTGTGCTCCATTTTCCTTTGGTTCGTTTTGATTGCCAGATATCAAAATTACCATTGCGATTAGAAGCCCAGTATAATGTTTGTGTTTGGATGTCAAAGTGAGGGTTTGTGTCAATTTTATCACTATTTATTGGTAGTTTTTGAGGAGCTGACCAATGATTGTTGGTGAATTTCGCTGTATAAATATCAGTTCCTTTTTGTAGAAAAAGTTCTGTACCAGATATCATGGCGCAGCAGTCTGCACCGTTATCGTTGGTTGGCATATTGATGGGCGTAGTCCATTCTCCGTTTGGTTGTTTGTATGTGAAATAGAGGTCACTATCATCCCATGGGTTTATATCATTTATGTGATGCCCTGGTAATGGCGATCCAGTGAGGATAGCGGGCTTGCCTTCGAATATCGTTGGGAAGACGTTATAGCGGCTATACATGAATAGAGCCATATCGGCATTTGGCGAAACCCAAAGGCTGTCAATCATGCCGTTTGGGGGATATGTATGCTCTGTGTTTTGTGAACATGCGGTGAAAGTTGCAAAGGGTAAAACGGCTAATATAAGGATTAAATAGCGCGAGATATTTATATAGGCTCTGAGCATGTTGTTTTAACTTATAAAAAATTTGTAACGCTGTATTTTTGTTTCACGAATATATTAGCATGAGAATTACATATTTATTGATATTTGCGTTTGTTTTTGCGATCTGTGCACGAAGTTTCTATTTTGAACAAGCACATGCAAGTGCCCTTAAAGAAATTAATAATATAGATCAGCCTATTGTTGTTGAACTCTTTACTTCACAGAGCTGTTCATCCTGTCCGCGTGCGGATGAAATGTTAAAAAGCCTGTCTGAAAATAAGCACGTAATACCGCTGGCTTTTCATGTTGAGTATTGGAATTATTTGCATTGGACGGATACATTATCACGTCCATTTTCTGAGGCGCGGCAACGTTCTTATGCTCTGGATATGAGTGGAAATAGGCGCGTGTATACACCGCAAATGATAATGAATGGGGCTGATGAATTTGTTGGTTCACGCGAGGATAAGGTATACCAAGCTTTGAAAAAAGCTAAAGCGATTAAACTACTTGATTTGTCTTTGGCGCAAGGAGAGTTGACGATTAACGGTTTAGACTTGTTCACGCGGGATGATTATCATATCTGGCTGTTTGGAACCAAGAATTACCATCATCAGGATATTAAATCCGGCGAGAATAGGGGGCGTAGTATAGGCTATAGCCATGCGGTTCTCTATCAGCGTGACCTTGGGCAAATAAAGTCTGCAAACCTTAAAGAGGATGTCTCGGATTGGAGTGAGGCAGATCACTTTGTTGTACTGTTACAAAAGGGCGCATATGGCGAGATTGTCGCCGCTGGACGTATTTAGTTTATTTATTGTTTTTAACAAGAGCGATCCCAATATCACCGCATTGCGACCTTAGGTCGGCTCCATCAGGTAAATCATTAATGTTAACTGTCTGTAATTGCCTTTTTCCTAGACCACGGTAGTGCATACGGGCGGTAAGTTCCTGACCAACATAGCAGCCCTTATCGTAATCAATGGCACCGATTTTATCCATTTGCCCTTCATCCATTGTGGATTTTTCTGGGATTAGGTCACGGCTACCATCCGGAATAGTTTCGTTGATTCTTCGTTTATCCCATTCTTCGAAACCGCGCTCTTCTAAATCGGGTTTTTCAAAACTACGGCGGCCAAGGTTTTTGCTACGTGGATCTTGATAGCCAATATCACTGCCGAAAACGGCATAGACAGAGGCGCTGTCTTCGATTGATATCTGAACATCTTTTCTTAGCCGGTACATGTTTAGCTTTTTGTATAGTTCTTGCGCGCGTTCGCCGCCTTCGCAATCTAGTAATAAGAAATCCTCACCACCATGAATAAAGAAGTCATAAAGGAACTTTCCCTGAGGCGTTAGAAAACAGCTATACAGTATTTCGCCTGCTTTTAGCTTATGAATGTCGTTGGTTATAAGGCCTTGGATGAAGTCGATACGGTCTTCACCTTCGATATGTATAAGCGCGCGATTTTTGAGTTTTACGAAGAAAGCGTTTTCTGTCATATTTCCCATCATGAAGATTTTGTTTATTACCTCTACCCGTATTGGGGATGCTGTCCTTTCAACGGGGCTCCTTAATCACATAGAGCAAAACTACCCAGATGCCAAGGTTACAATTGCCTGCGGACCGTTGGTGGTTTCGTTATTTGAAGGGTATCCGCTATTGGAGCGCTTGATATCTATTAAGAAGGAAAAGCATCATAAGCATTGGTTTAAATTGTGGAAACAAGTTTACGGTACGCGTTGGGATATTGTGATTGATTTACGAGATTCTATTGTTTCGCGTGTTGTATTTGCACGGAGGCGTTTTATCTTTACGAATGCTGTGGATAAGTCTGTGCATAAAGCTGTACAAAATGCATCTGTAATGAAGCTCAATGATGTACCTAATCCTAAGTTATGGTTTAGTAAGGCGCAAGATGAACGGTCGAAAGCACTTATTCCTGATACGCCTGTTCCAGTTGTTGGAGTGGGGCCTACGGCAAATTGGATTGGTAAGACTTGGCCTGTGGATCGTTTTATAGAAACGGTGAAAAGTTTAATTAAAAAAGGTGGGTATTTTGAAGGTGCGCAAGTTGCTGTATTTGGTGCGCCAGGTGAAGAGGAGGATGCTTATAAACTTTATAATGCATTACCTGAGGATGTGCGTATTGATTTAATTGCGAAGGGTAGTCCCGGCGAGGCTGCTGCGTGTTTAGCGCGTTGTGATTTTTATTTAGGTAACGATAGCGGCCTTATGCACTGCGCTGCTGCGGCTGGTGTTCCAACATTTGGCTTATTTGGGGCTAGCTATCCGCATATATACGCACCGTATGGTGCGCACGCGGCTTATGCCCGAACACCTGAAACATTTGATGAGCTCATAGATTTTGATGGGTATAGCCCTCAAACGCTGGATCGTACTCTTATGGGCTCACTGAGTGTTGATATGGTCAAATCCGGTCTTGATGTGTTTTTTCAAAGCTTAGAAAAATCCAGAACATAAAAAAAGCTCTAAGAAATTTCTAGAGCTTTTTGTAATTCTTTTTATTTAAATACTATGGTGCTGGGCGAGTATATTCATTTAAGTTGCCGTAGTCTCCATGTGTTTGTGTGCTTTTCTTCTCATATGTATTTGGTGATTGGTGTCCATATGAACTATCTTCGTCATAGTATTTCTTATACTTAACGTGGGTTTTAAGGTAGTTCTCACGGCTTTTTTCTGCTGTTTTATAAGGAACATGTTCAATACGTTCCCAACCTTTTGCAGACATACAGCCTTCAAAATCCATGTAATCTGTGTGCTCAGCGAAAAGATGCTTGTCGCGCTCTGGTGTGTCCCAGTTTGCCATTTCGATCTCAAGCTCATTCATAACATGGCCTTCGATGTCAGTTGGGATTGCGTTTTTAACCTGACCGAGACGCTCAAGTTCACGAAGCTCTGTAACACAGCGTGATATGTCACGGTTTAGAATTTGCTGTGCTTTAGGCCCTCTAATGTGAAGAGCTTCAGAAGCAGATGTACGTTGCCAGAACTGACCACCAACAAAGTTAGCTGGTTTAGCCGTTTCACAGGCCGGTAGGGCAATAACAGCAGAAAGTGCAAGAGCAAGCTTAAGGTGAGATTTTTTCATGATATGCAATACTTTTCGAGTGTGAATCATCAATAATTTAACCTAATCATAGCAATGCAAGCGACGTTGCTCAATGATGTTTTTATTCTTTATCCTCAAACATCCACCAAGTTTCTACTGTGGATCCATAAATTGGTGTGTTTTCAGGGTGTTGCAGGTTTTTGTAATGTGCGATGTGATCGACATCAGAATAAAAAAGTGGAATAAAAAGGACTTTGTTTTGTAATTTTTGATCCAAATTACGTGCTAAAGCGGTGAGCTGAGCATAATCTTGAGCGTCTGCAATTTGCTTTGTTAGCGTATCGATTTCAGGGTCACAAATACCCGCGTAATTAAATTGTCCCGGTGTGTCCTTAGATTCGCATGTCCAATACAGCATTTGTTCTGTTCCAGGTGAGAGGCTGTTTTGCCAGTGATGAAGGATCATATCATAGTCATAGTCACCACGGCGCTTTTGAAATGAAGCTGTATCAAGAACGCGGATGCTCATTTGAATGCCAATACGTTCTAAATGCTTTTTATAGTTAAGCGCTATTTTTTCATCTTTTGGTGTACTGAGAATCAATTCAAATTCAAGAGGTTGTCTATCTTTCATGCGAATGCCATTTACGACATCCCAGCCAGCATCTTTGAGTGCGGTTGCTGCACGCTTTAGTTTGGCACGCTGCGTAAATTTATCATCTGGTGGTATATGTGCAGCCAGTTCAGAGTTTGTGAAAAAGCCCTTGGTCCGTTTTTCTTTACCGTAATAGATGTTTTGTCCTATCCAGTCTTCATCAAAAGCTTCTTCAAGTGCGTGACGCACAGTAACATCGTCAAATGGTTTGCGGCGCGTGTTGAATATAAAACCTCTGGCCTTAACGGGGCGCATGTGCGGCGCTTCGTATTTTATAATCTCTTCTTTATCTGCGTAGGCGCTAATCCATTTAGAAATGTCGCTTTCTACGCGGTAGTTGAGGTCACCCTTATTAAAGGCCTCAAGGGCTATATTAGAATCTCTAAAATATTCATAGGTTACTTGATCAAAATTATAGTGCCCAATATTAGCAAAGAGATCTTTTGCCCAGTAATCAGGGTTTCTTTTATATGTGATTGAACGTCCCGGATCTACTGTTTCAATGGTATAAGGGCCGTTTGTAACGGGCGGAGTTAATAGAGTTTCTTCAAAATCACGCTCCTTCCAATAGTTTTTTGAAAGGATAGGCATTAAGCTCAGTATCATAACTGTTTCGCGGTCATGGCCCTCGCCGAATGTGAATGTTAATGCATGATCTGATTCTTTTTCTACAGACGTGATGAGCTTATAGATACGGCGCATGTTTGGGCGGCCTTTTTCTTTAAGTGTTTCGTATGAAAAAATCACATCATCGGTGGTTATTGGGCTGCCGTCTGAGAAGGTCGCCTTTTCGTTTAGAGTAAAGCGCACAGCAGATCTATCTGCTGGCATTTCGACTGTTTTGGCGATGAGTGGATACATCGTGAAAGGCTCGTTCCACCTACGCGCCATGAGCCGGTCATAGACAAGGTTTAAGCCCTGAGCAGCTGTGCCTTTCAACGTAAAAGGATTGAGTGTGTCATAGGTTCCTTTAAGTGCGGCCATTTTTATGTGGCCATTTTTAGGGGCGTCAGGGTTTACGTAGTCAAGATGCGGACTATCTATGTTATGCTTAGGCATACCGTGCATTGCGATTCCATGCGGATAAATATTCCACTCGGCGCTAGCTGGTTTTTGCTCCTCTGCTAAAGTTTGAGGTGCAGATATAAATAAAATAGTAACGAATATTAGTATATTATAAAGCATGATTGGAATCGTATCAGACAGGCGGCGTAGCGCCAATCGTTATTTGGACCGTGTGAAAGTTATACCGGGTGATATTACACAACAAAAAGTTGATGCTATTGTAACGGTTTTGCCGCAAAATCTTCAATATCACGGCAACGTTAATAAAAGGATTGCCGAAGTTGCGGGACATGATATGGAAAGCTTTATTAAGAGCCATATTTATGACCCCCATGTAGGTGATGTTTATGCGCTTCCAGGTTTTGGTCTAGCCTGTGATCATATTTTGGTTACGATTGTTCCAAATTGGAGAACAGAGTTCGATAGGCAGGATAAAGAGCTTCTTAATGCGTGCCGAAAATCAATGGATGAAGCGCGTAAAATGGGGCTTAAGACCATTGCTTTTCCGCCCGTTGCCTGTGGCGGTAAGCATGGGTTTCCATTAAAGCGCGGTGTGCGTTTGATATTGCAAGCTATAGAAGAGCGCCTTGATAGTTTATTCCGTAATGAATCATTTGAAGAGGTGCGTATTATTGCACTGACCGAGAGTAGTTGTGATCTTTTCCGGCAACGCTTGGCGGCTATGAGCTTATAGTCAATTTTTTGTTTTTTTGCTTAACTGCGCCCATGAGCTGGGGCGCAGAAGCTGTGTGTTTATAGGGGCTATTACGCTGCCTGTTTTTCTGCAGCTAGTTCAGCATATGAAACTGCTGGGCGTGGGCCAATATGGCTAATGACTTCTGCTGCAGCTATGGCTCCAAGGCGGCCACATGTCGCTAGGTCCTTACCCTCTGTATATCCAAATAAGAAACCTGCAGCGAATTGATCGCCAGCACCAGTTGTATCAACTACTTTTTCTACTGGCTCAGCATTGATTTGAACTGTCTCATCTTTTGAAATGATGACTGCACCTTTTTCGCCTCGTGTTATGGCTGCTACTTCTACATGCTCGCTAACCGCGCTCACTGCATCGTCGAAATTATCTTGCATATAAAGTGATTTGATTTCTTCTTCGTTTGCAAAAAGAATGTCGACATGATGTTCAACTAAGCGAAGGAAGTCAGAACGGTGACGGTCTACGCAGAATGGGTCTGATAGAGTGAGGGCAACACGGTGACCGCTTTGATGTGCAAGTTCTGCTGCTTTAATAAAAGCGTGCTTTGCCTGTTCTTTGTCGAAGAGATAGCCTTCAAGATATGTGATTTGTGCCTGAGAGATTAGGTCTGCATCAACATCTTCTTCTTTCAGTTCTACACTTGCACCTAAAAATGTGTTCATTGTGCGTTGAGCATCTGGTGTTACTAGAATTAAGCAGCGGCCAGTTTTAGGACCCATAACGAGTGGCTGTGTATCAAATTTAATTCCAAGTGAGGTTAGATCTTTTTTAAATGTGTTTCCTAAAGCATCCTCAGCCACTTTTGCAATGAAACCACCTTTTCCACCAAATGAAGCAAAGCCCGCCATTGTGTTGCCAGCACTGCCGCCTGATGTTTCTGTAGAGTCACTCATATCG
>Ga0208837_1000014_pt1 | contig 32433 bp, 21 predicted proteins | sample DeeseametaMP0327_FD_184214 | JGI IMG/M metagenome (GOLD analysis project Ga0208837, IMG submission 184214) | Marine microbial communities from the Deep Atlantic Ocean - MP0327 (SPAdes) | ecosystem: Environmental > Aquatic > Marine > Oceanic | place: East of Recife, Brazil, South Atlantic Ocean...
ATTATGTTCTTAAAGTATTAGACTTATCAAGTATTAGTATCATTCGAATATTATGTTCAAAGTATTCTTATCTTAAAGTATTAGACTTATCAAGTATTCGACTTATCATCTATTTATTCGATTCGGTTTAAATTTATACAAACATTATGTTACTTTGTTGAATATTCAAGTAAGTAAGATAATGAAAAAAGAGTAAAAAAATAATAATTCCTCATATTTTATTAAGTTTCTTTAATATTTTCATTTATATTTTCTTCTTCGGTTTATTTTTTAGTACTTTATTTTTTTATTCTTCTCTGGGGGCTATAATAATAGTATGACTCACTTATTCACACTCATTCTCTCAGATTTATTTAAAATATATGATTTTGTTAAATTTATCATCTGTTGAAAATAATATATTATTAGAATTAGTTTATTTTGAATGTATTTTATTTACTAAATATCAAAATATACTGTTCTTAAAGTATTAGTATCATTCGAATCTTATGTTCTCAAAGTATTAAACTTATCAAGTATTCGAATCTTATGTTCTCAAAGTATTAAACTTATCAAGTATTCGAATCATTTGAATCTTATGTTCTTAAAGTATTAGTATCATTCGAATCTTATGTTCTCAAAGTATTAAACTTATCAAGTATTCGAATCTTATGTTCTCAAAGTATTAAACTTATCAAGTATTCGAATCATTTGAATCTTATGTTCTTAAAGTATTAGTATCATTCGAATATTATGTTCTTAAAGTATTAGACTTATCAAGTATTAGTATCATTCGAATATTATGTTCTCAAAGTATTAGTATCATTCGAATATTATGTTCTTAAAGTATTAGACTTATCAAGTATTAGTATCATTCGTATCTTATGTTCTTAAAGTATTAGTATCATTCGTATCTTATGTTCTTAAAGTATTAGTATCATTAGTATCATTAGTATCTTATGTTCTTAAAGTATTAGACTTATCAAGTATTAGTATCATTCGTATCTTATGTTCTTAAAGTATTCTTATCTTAAAATTTTATTTTATCATCTATTTATTCGATTAGGTTTAAATTTATACAAACATTATGTTACTTTGTTGAATATTCAAGCAAGTAAGATAATGAAAAAAAGAGTAAAAAAATAATATTCATCTATATTCAGTTTGATTTTCCTTCTTCGGTCTATTTTTTAGTACTTTATTTTTTTATTCTTCTCTGTGGGCTATAATAATAGTATGACTCACTTATTCACACTCATATTCATGTTTTTATTCTATTTTTTACGAATTCCTATATTTTTAATATTTTATCATCTGTTAAAATTGTTTTATTTCATCAATTACGAAATATTATCTTAGAAACATCTATAATCATTTAAAATGGAACTCGAAGAATAAACTATCTATTATCTCTTTATCGTATCTGGAGAATTCTTACAAGGATGTACAGGAGTCTATATTGACAAATCGGATAATCTAAAGAATATGATAGAAAAGTTTACTATCATGTATGGTAAAGTATAAGTATGGTATTATCCTATAACTGATATTTTAGAATTAGACAAATAGATGACTAAAATAGGTACTTATAGATATGAACAATCTAATATTTACAGACTAACACTAGAACAAATGTAATAGAAACTTTCGGGGATAGATTTTATTCAATATCATGAAATATTCAATGATACGGAATAAAACAGAGCAAATTAGAATAATTATTTGTAAAACATGAAATAATGTTTAGACATACTTAGTTATCAAAAGAAATCATAAGAAATATAAGATTTAAAACAATTCCATATGACAATCAAAGAACTTTATGATAAGAATGATGAATTAGTAAAATAGATTAAGATACTAAATTAAGATATTATTCAAAACTTTGAATTGATTAGTAATAAACAAAGAGAGATATTAAATCTAAAAGAGAAACTATAATAACCTTAAATTTGATTATTATGTATTTATTTATTCAATGTTTTAGTAACTTAATATAATTTAGACTATAAATGTAATAATTTTTGTAAGATAAATTCGGATTACAAGACTTTAGACAATATCAAAAGGAAATAATAGAATAAGTAATAAATAATAAAGAATAAGATGTATTTGCAGTATTACCTACAGGATTTGGTAAATCATTATGTTTCTAATTTCCTGCTTTGTATACGAATAAGATAACTATTGTAATAGAACCATTAATTGCTATTATGACAGATCAAGATTATAAGATGAATGACTTAGGTATAAATGCATTAATATTAAATTCGGACTTTACATCATTACCATAAGATCAATAAATCGTAAAATAATAATAATTAATGAATTTTCAATATGACATCATTTATATGACACCGGAATATCTTATAAAGAACTTCTAAATGATACAATACATATATGAAAAAGATAAACTAGGACTCATATGTATTGATGAAGCACATTGTATTGTAGAATATGGAAATATTAGATCGGACTACAAGAAATTAAGTATCATAAGAGAATAGAATATTAAAGTACCTATATTATTAATGACTGCTACTGCTACTAAGTATATTAGAGATACAATAAAATAATAATTGAAACTAATAGATGTAGTAGAAATTACAGATACGAATATTAGATAGAACATATACATAGGATTCGTAAAAAAGTAAACTACGGATAGTGATGTTATGAGAATGTTATAGATTATAAGACATCATCCGGGTCGAAAGATTATATATTGTCAAAAGAAGATATAGACACAAGAATTCAAGAATGCCTTAGAATAATACATAGGTAAGAACAAAATATGGTTCTATCATGGAGACATAAATAAGACAGATAGAAGTATAGTACATAAAGGATTTATTAATGATGATCAATCTGTTATTGTAGCTACTACTGCATTTGGTATGGGAATAGATTGTGAAATCTCAGTCATTGTAAACTACGGGATACCAAGTACCATAGAAGAGTATTATTAATAAATAGGTAGATCCGGAAGATCCGGTAATCAATCATACGCATATACATTCTATGATATTTCAGATAATTCATAAAATAATTATATTATCGGAAATTAGACAAACTATGAGTATAGAGTAGTACGTTAGTATCAACTGAAGAAAGTAAATTAAATGATATATTCTATATTATGTAGAAGGGCTATCATTTAGAATTACTTCGAATAAGACAAATCATACGAATAACTCAAATAGATTAAATGTAATAATTGTGATAATTGTACTTAGTAATCTAATATTAAAACAGTAGATTATACGTAAGAAATAGTAGTAGTACTTAAAATGCTACATTATTTCAAATAAATCAATTGTAAGTAAATATCAAAGACTAATATAATAGACTTCTTATTCGGAAGTAAAAATAAGAAGTTACTTGAGAAAATACCAAATATTACAGAGATAGATTATTATGGTCTATGTAAGACTAAATCAAAATAAATAAAATATAGAGTATCTTTTAATATTCAAAAGTAAGAATAATGGAAATAATTGTTCCAATATATGATAAATTTATATCTTATTTAAGACTAATTCACATTTTAAGGTAATCAAAGTACTGTTACAAGTATTACGAATATAGGATAATAACTTTTAGAAAATAAAATAAGTAAAAAATTCATCCTCAGAAAGATAGATTGAAAAATGATATACTTATATTGTTAATCATATCCATTCTATATAGATTTATTTATTATTATACAATGTACTATTCATAAGAAGATATTATTACATTCTCATCAGAATTCAAGAATTATTAAGATATTATTAAATAAGAAAGATACTATTAGAACAAATAATAGAATGATGATATTTAAAAGATATATGATATTTGCCTGAAATACATTAAAGACAACAAAAGGATAATATATGGAGGATATGCATAAAATATTTTGTTATAATCTAAAGGTTATCCGGAATTATATACCAAATACGATACGCCCGATATCGATTTTTATAGTCCGACTCCAAAATTAGATATTATAAGAATTTCAGATATGATAAAAGAAGCTGGTATCCAATATGTATATTCTAGATAAGCTATCCATAATGAAACATTTGTAATGAATTATTTGAATAGAACAATCTTAAATATTACATATGTTCCTAGGATACACTATTTTACATTATTGACAAATAATAATCTAAAATATAATATCGATGGATTCAACATACCAAATATACAATATATGAATATAGATTTTTATCGTATAATGTTAGATCCTATCAACAATGATTGGAGAATATAAAAAGCATTTGATCGTTACAATATGATGTAAGAACTCGATAAAACATAATAGTATCTTAGTAAACCAATAAAAGTAGATAGATTTAAAATAAATTAATAGACTGTTTATAATGTTTTAAATGAGTTAATATCAAAGAAAGAACTTAAAATGACATATTAATAGGACGAACCCTAGTAATGTGTCTTCATTGGAACATTCGCGTATAATTAGTATGTGCATCATTTTAAAAAGTAAGTAAAATAGATTTAGAATAATGCGATAAAGTAATTAGAAGTGATAAATAATTATGAAATCATAAGTTCTAATTACAAATTCCATTGTGTCGAAGTAATAAAATTCTTAAAATAAGTATTCGGAGATAAAATAAAATCATATGAATATGCGCCATTTTGTTAATTTACCGGATAGAGTACTAGAATATTTTATGAAGGAATAAATATATTCACAATATATGATTACAATAACAATAGTATACCAATGAAACTGGTAAAGTATAAGAATAATTATTACAATATAGGATCCGTACACTTATGTATCTTGTATAACATGTACTATAATTTGTTCTTATAGACTCACTTTGATCAATTAATAGATAAGTCATTACATTCCAAGTTCGTAGATACTAATAAAGAGATCTTTAATACTACTACAATATAGAAGTTATAGAATTAAGGATTATCTTATATGAGAAAAGAATACTTTGATTAAAACAGATATACCAATATGTTCGATAACAAATGTATATTTTCGGATTTCGTATTAGATGTATTAGTACCAGTAACATCTATGCCTGAATAAATGGCACTAAAGAATTATCAATCTAAGTTGGGAATGTTAAAGACTCATATATTTACGTATAGTCCTTATGTATAGACTTAAGAATATCACGATTAGATGGATAAGAACTATGATAATACATCCGGAGCATTGATAAAGAATCCAAATATGATGACAGATAAAGACTTATATGATAATGAAGTCTTGGTAGAGTAATAAGATGATATAATTTGAATTTTTATTTATTTGAAATGATATGATAATTTATAATTAATCTTATTCTAAACAATGTAATATTACAAATAATAAGATTAATAAAGTTCTCAAGATAAGATAGAATTCTACATTGCCAAAGGAATTATTCAAGTAGTAAACATGTAATGTATGCGTAAATATATAGGAGATAAGTAATATGATCATATTCTATTCTAATAAATTAAGAATGGATTCATACATAAAATAGATACTTCGGAAGATCAATATGAATTCTTTAATAAAGTATTAGAATCATATTACACAAATGAGTAAAATATGAATAGAGTCACAGAGTTCTTATACGAATATTATCAAAGTAAATAATATTTCCAAGTTATAGATTAAGTAGTTTCCGGATATTCTAAATAATAAGAAATTAAATAAATTAAGAAAGAATAGGATATCTAAAATCGGGTATATAACAACTAATGTATTCAAATGGACTTTATAAATGACTTTATTCGTAAGTATTCGGGATCTAATAAAGCATGTAATCCGGTACATATGAAACAATATTAATAAGCTATGACTAATAGTTCACATAATACTTCCTTTTGTTACGAATAATTAGAATTCGTAGGAGATACGATAATACATATGATTCTTACAAAGTATCTATACGAAAGATATGGAAATGATAAGTAGTGTAACGAAGGAATAATGACAAACATAAGATAATAGATAGAAAGTAATAATGGTCTATCAAGATTCTCATAGATAATAGGATTAGATTAATACATATTCTATGATCCAAAAGTAAAACATAATATATAATAACTTCAAGAGGATGTATTCGAATCTTTTATTGCAGTATTGACTTAAGATATTGGACTAGATGCAGTTACTAAGATATTGTATACTATATTCGATAAACATATAGACTTTTAACAATTGATAATTAATGATATAAACTATAAGAATCAATTGTTAAACTATACATCTTAGAATAATCTAGGATAACCTAAATATCAAGTATAGAAGAATGGTGATCTATACGATGTAACAATCATATTGAAATCATTTAGTCAAAAAGTAGATGGAATATAAGCTATAAATAAGAAAGAAGCAGAAAAGTAAGCATCTAAATTCTTATTATCGAAATTAGGAGTAGATAATATGAATGGATTATAAGAATTGATTGATAAGAGATAATAGAAAATGATATAATGATTTTGTATATTAGAAAGATAATATTGGATATTAATAAAAAATAATGTTAAAATATATACCAATAGCACTCTTAGACTTTACATTTATATATTTTTCATTTATCGTATATTCGTATATTGCTAATACATTGATAATATCATAGATAATCATATTACTTATACTTTAAATAAGTTGTACTATTCCTATTTTAATTGAAAATATAAGAGTATATTACGGAATATGATAGAAAATATGTATCCTGTAGATTTGTTTATTGATAAATTAAAGTTAATAATATATTAAGATATATGCACGAAGAAACATTTATACTTTGTATATTAATAATATTCCAAATTCTAGTAGAAAGATTACTTACTGGATAATGGATACCTATAATACTTTTGTTATGTTTATCTATAGGATCTATATTGTTCGTATTACTTTATATTTTAAAATAGTTTACATTTAAATTAACTAATACTAAATACAAATGTATGATATGTTACTAGTATAGTAAAATAATAGTAGGAACATGTTCAAATAATACTTGCATATACGAAATCGATAAACTTTAAATATGTAAATAATGTATGTTTAGATATAGGAAATGTGTATCCTGTAGATTTGTTTACGAAAAATGATTATATTTACATGGAAATAGCATATCATATGAATATATTATTTCCATGTACAATTTCAGAATAAGATTTTAATCTGTTATTTTTAAGAATATCTTATAAATTTATCACATTGCCAAAATTAAAGATCTAACAATAAAAATATTTAAGAATGATATAGATGAACAAGTATTGGATAAAGATACTTTATAGCCTAAACCTTTTTCTGGACTTCGTATAATTTAGAAGTCTTTATAAACTGGTGCTTATGTTAAAGTACTTTATTTTGAAGATTAATTAGAACATTTCGAACTAGCAGAATAATAATTTATTGTAACTCTTCCTAATGATTACATATGTGAAAAGATACTTAAGAATGTAAAACCGAGTACTCAGATCGAGATTATATAACCTTATGGACAAGAAGATTCTATCATAATTAAAGTATATGAAGATAATGGTGACTTATTCTGTTAGGAACATTAGTTATAGACTTATTTCTTAAATTAATAACTTTAACAGGAGAATGTAAATACTATATTACCTTTAAATTAATCATGTATAATGGTGAAAATGAATACTGCGGTACTACATCAATCATTCAAAATGTTAAATTAGAATTCGAATGAAAAAATAGAATTCATAGTATAGCATGATAAAATTATATTCTAGGCACATTATGAATAACATAATAAACATATAGAAAAGCAAATATTTAGAAAATAGGATAATTATAAGAATATTAAAGCAAACTATTCTTGTGATATATAGTTGTTTAATACTGACACTTTGGATATAAACTAAGATATACTATTCAAGAAATAATTTAATGTATAATCATTAGAATAATTTACTAAATGTAGTTAATTATCAGCAGATGTCATACTTAAAATATCAAATTAGGATCAATAATTACTATGTTTAGAGTATACTATTCTAAATAAAAGTAAAATATTTATAGTAATTCCTCCATTGTAGGATAGTACTAAAGTAATAGATGAAGAATATGGTGAATATGAACAATCGGACTAAATAGACTACTATAGTTCATAATCAAATGTTAATAAATATATAACCGATTTATGATTTTATTTATTTATATTATGAATTATAGACTTAGATAGTATAAATTTATGATTAGATGTATAAGGAGCGATATCATTTATTTAATTTATTGTATTAATATTCTCTCGGATCTTCCGAATTGTCATAATATACTTGAAAGTTATTCTTATAGAAATCTTCGAGTACGCCTTTTGTAACAGGTTCTCTTAAAATAACAAATATTACAACTATTACAGCAAATAATAAGATTAATAAGAAAATATGATAGAACTAAATATTTATACCAAAATTGAATGTCAACATGTTTTACTAATAATATAATTACTATGATCAATTATTCTTAAAACTAAAAACAATGCAAATTATAAGAAATATATAAATAGGCTTCTTGGATGTAATAGTATTAGTATATTTAGCATAAAGTACTTATAGATTATTTGAATCCTGGGATACAGAAAACTTATCATTTTAGATACATTTTTAAATATTCCAGATATGCACTTCTTTATTATGTTATGCTAATTTGATAAATACGGATAGATAATTTAAGATATTAATATATTCTACATTATTATGCGATATAGTCAATAGTATATCATTTGTAACTAATATTATGTTTTTACAGACTATGCTTATAAAGTATTTCGTAATACTAATATGCGGAATTAGAAAAGATCACTTATTTCAATAATCATATAGTAAACATGAATGTAATGTATGTAATGAATACAAAAGAGTAATAGTATTCAAATGTTCCGGAGGATGTGAATATAGCGAAATATAAAATAAAACATGTATAGATTGTATTAAGAATTACGGATATAAATGTGTAATATGCAAGAAAGATTTAATAATCCATAGTCTAAAAGTTCTATATTAATAATATGTTCATATACATACTTAGTGATTACTGCGTATCTATTTTTTTATTATATGACAATAGAATATATAGTAAATACATCCGTAAAATAATTAATTTCATACCTAATAGAGTAAAAGTATGATAGTCTCATAATCATACAATTAACTAATATAAATGAATTATTATTAAGACATTGTGGTCAAAATATACAAAATTTAAATAAATTATAAAAATATATTCATGCGCTAGATACAGATTATATATTCATAGAAAACATAAACTACAACATAATATTATGGAAATGTGAACTATTGAAATAAAAGTATTTAAATAGAAAATATTAAAGATAAAATAGTCCTATTCTTATGATCTGAAGATAAAAATGATTATGTTTTATTTATTGTCTTCCTTATTAATTCTTAATATATTAGAATATTTAATGTATAAAGAATTAAGTTAAATCGATCATGTCCTACAAAGACCCGATTCTTATATTGGAATAGTTACAAATCATACTTCGAATCAATTCATATATGAGAATGATAAAATAGTAAACAAATAAGTAACTTATAATCCTGGATTACTTAAAATATTTGACGAACCATTGATGAATGCACGAGATCATTGTGTAAATGATAATAGCTGTAATATAATTGATGTAAAATTAGATGAAAGTACGAGCCTTATATCGATTTATAACAATGGATAAAATATGATACCAATAAATGATGATATTCCGAGACGATTATTTTCCAAATTATATGTATCAAGTAACTTTGATGATGATAAATAAAATATTACAGCAGGAAAGAATGGTATGGGAGTTACTCTTACAAATATATGGTCTAAGTACTTTCTTTTGGAGATATGCAATTCTAATTAGTTATACACTTTAGAATTCAAAGATAATATGAAAGATATAGGTCAAAGTAAGATAGTACCATATTAACATGAGAATTTTGTTCGTGTATCATATATTCCTGATTATGTTAGATTTAATACTACGATACAAGATAATATGAATATATTGATTAAAAGAGTATACGATCTTAAATATACTATACCAAGGATAAGAGTAGTATTAAACGGATAAGAAATTCCTAATAATTACATTGATAAATATCGTATTAACAATGTAGATAATGTAATTACTTAAGATTTCAATCATGGATGGTCAATATCTATATTACCTACTAATGTAAAGTTCTAATAGATTTCATTTGTAAATGGAGTACATACTTCAGATGATAAGACTTCATAAGTTCAGTATGTTTTAAAGTAACTATGTAAATAACTAAATGATAAATACAAGATGAATATTAAATCTTCGGATATTAAATCTAAGAATATGTACTTATTTATCAATTCTTGTATAATCAATGCTATTTATGATTCTTAGACTAAAGAAAGGTTAAAATATACATTCGGTAAAGGTAGTAAATGGGAATCTTTTTATTCCTAATTAGTATTTTCAGATTAGTTCCTCGAATAATGTATACAATAGTTTGACTTCAAGAAGATTAATACAAAAATAGGATAATAGACAAAAGTCGAATTGGATGATGATATAGTCAGAGCTAAAAAAGAAGGATAGAAGAATACAAAGTTATTCATAACAGAAGGTAAATCTGCAGCATAATTCATTGAACATGGTATGACTATTAAAGATAGAGATAATTATGGAATATTTCCATTAAGAGGTAAACCTTTGAATATAACATAATTAGCATTATCATAAGAAGGCATAAATAAGATAATGGAAAATAAAGAAATAGTATAATTGATTCATATGATAGGACTAAAATATGGATAAGAATATACTTCTAAGAACTTGAGACTCAAATACAAATAAATAGTTATAGCAACAGATTAAGATGTAGATGGTACATAAATATGTGGATTATTAATTAATATATTTTACAGATTATGGCCATCTCTATTGAATATTCCGGGATTCTTGACTCGTATGATTACTCCAATTGTAGTAGTCTAAGATAAAAAAGGTAATATCAAACAATAATTCTTTTCTATACATGATCATAAGAAATCCAATATTTAAAATGAAGTATCTTATGTTAAAGGATTAGGATTTTGGCAAAGGAAACATGCTTTAAACTTTATTAAGAACATATAGAATTATCAAGTATAGTTTATAAGAGATCCCGAATGTAATACTATTATGGATTTAGCATTTAATCAAAAATTAGCAGATTAACGTAAAGATTGGATAAACAAGTTCTCGAAAGATACAGATAATATAGATTATAGTATAAAGTTCGTATCATATACAGACTTTGTAAACAAGGATCTAATACATCATAGTTTATACAATATTAAAAGAGCTATTCCGGCAATTGATGGATTCAAGGTCTCATAGCGTAAAATAATATATGCTATGTTTATGAATAAGTAAATTTAAAAGAAGAATATTAAAGTAGAATAGTTAGCATCTTATATTTCCGAATTTACATCTTATCATCATGGATAGAAATCATTATAAGATGCTATTGTGAAGATGGCATAAAACTTTGTAGGTTCGAATAATTTAAATCTTCTTATGCCCGAAGGATAATTTGGATCAAGAAAGAAGAATGGATAAGATCATGCTTCCGCAAGATATACTTTTACAAGATTATCGGATGTATGTAAATATATCATAAAAGAAATAGACTTAAAAGAGGAAATCATAGGAGAATATGAATATGATGACAATCAAAAAGTAGAACCTAAATTAATACCAGTAATCATACCAATGTGTCTTATTAATGGATAAATAGGTATCGGGACCGGATATTCTACTTAGATTTTTAATCATCATGTAATAGAAGTAATTGATTTACTTATACAAATAGTATAGACTGGAAATAAGTAACCCGATGGATTCTTGATTCCGTATTACAAGAATTATACAGGTAAGATTAGTAATCCTAGATGTAATAATTCGAGTTATTTATAATTCGAATCAATTGGAAAGATTAAGTCAATAGGTAATGGAATTATTAAAATTACAGAACTTCCATTGGAGATTTCGGCATAATAGTATAAGGAGGAAGTTCTTATCCCTATGATGGAATAAAATGTAATAAAAGTATTTTCTACTGGAAATGATGTAGAATTCGAAGTATAACTTAATTCTCCTGATGACATAGTTACCGAATAAAAGTTTAGATTAATACATAGTCATTCTATGAGTAACATGCTATTAATATATGATAAAGCAGTAAAAAAATATTAGAATTAAATGTAGATACTTAATGATTTTTATGAATGGAGATATCCTATTTATCAAAAGAGATACGAATGGATAATACAAGATTATACTAATAAATTGAATATTTTGAATGATAAAATCAAGTTCATTTAGTTAGATTTATAATAAGTATTTAAATACGATGACTAGGAATATTTTTACAAATAACTTGAAGAATATTAATTTTTAGAAGAAAACTATCAAATGTTAGAAAGATTAACAATAAAATAGAAAACATAAGATAATGTCTAAAAATTAATTTAAGAATCGGAATATATTACCCAATTGTTAAATTAATACAAATAGACTAATCCTAGATAAATATGGTTATAAGAACTTAGAGAATGTAGGAAGTTCATAATGGATAATAAGTTGGATTGATCATTTCTTAATACTATTTTAAGCATCACTGAGAGCCTGATTCATTGTTTTAATAGCGATATTATCATATTATGTTTTTATTTTATTCCATTTAGTCTCTAATTCATCATATTATTTTTAATTATCTGCTTTTTTAATTTTTTATTTCAATTACAAGAAAGTAAAATATTTTTATAATTTATTTAAAAGATCTGGTACAGTATTTTTATTTTTAAGTCTTTATTTATCCTATTCTTAAATATTATTCCATTTAGACTTTAATTCATCAAATTATTATTTTAATTCATTAAATTATTTCTTTTTTATATTAGAATATATATATTTTAACCCAATTCTTATACCTAATTCTTTGATTACTGGGTCATTTGGATTACTATTGGGATATTCTATAAGTTATCTATATTTATTTTATGCGTTAGTTATATTTTTTGATTTTAACTCTTATTCTACTTAATCTATAGTGACTTTTTATATTTTGGGTATTTTGTAACCCTCCTATTATTCATGTTATGTTTCACTTTTACGTTTACTAGGAGTCAAAGTATCTTATTTTTATATTCTAGGTATTTTGTATTCTTTCTTCTACAAAGGATCTTCTTTTTATATTCTAGGTATTTTGTATTCTTTCTCCTACAATGGATCTTCTTTTTATATTCTAGGTCTACTAGGAATCAATGGATCTTATTTAAGTAATGATTCTAATGTTTATGATGTTTTATCATATTTTCTTATTTTCTATATCATATCATCTTCTTTAGTTGAAAGGTCTGTCAATATTTATTGGGCTATTTATACTAGAGTTTTGTCCATTATATCATATTCTAATATGTTAGATATCTTTTTAAGATCATATTCTAATGTTTTAGTATCATAATCTTTAATAGCATATTATTTTTATTTTATATTATCTTTAATATACGAATCAATCCATTCTGGACCATTTAATTCGTATAATAGTTCTTGAAATTTTTTCAAGTTTTATAATCTCATTCTTATATCTCTCATTTCTTTTGCTGTCTTATGAATATTATGTTCTATTATTTTCCATTCCTTTACTTATGTATCATATATTTCTTTACCGTGTAGAGTTACAGTATTATAGAAATTTATACTATTTCTTACTCTTGTCCAATCATACTTATCATTAGTAATCATAGCACAATTCTTTTTCATATCTTTTAATATTTAATAAATTGATACTACTGCTAGATCATCCATTTCTGACATATATCCTATACCTAAATTCATTATATTTACGAATTGTTATCCTCCGACATATACTTCTATTATTTTATATCTTTTATATCCGAATGAATATTCATAAAAATTTATATAATTACGAAAAGATCTGTGTATGATAATATATGTTATTTTCTTATTAAATACTTCGTTATAATAGTGTTATATTAATTCTAATACTTTTTTGACTGGAACAATTCTATTTTATTATTGATATTCATTTTCATAAAGATATTGTATAGTCTTGTCATTTGCAGATAAATTTAGAGTATCTACTACCATGTAATTATCATCAATTATAAATTATTCTAATGTGGAAGGTTATTAATTCGTTTATTAAAGACATAATAAATTTTTGAATTATTCTGCGAAAACATTATATTACTCTCTTATATATTATTTATCATTATCTGGTATATTTTATACTTTACTCATTATATTATCTATAAATTCGTTCTTGTCATCAGAAAAATGTATATTACTTTCCGCATCTAAATACTATGATTTCGCATTTATAGTTGTAAATTTGTACATTTTTTTATATAAATTCAAATAATATATAAGTGTAATATATTACATGATTTTATTTCTACAATATATTAATTATGTATTCGTCTAACTGACAACGTATTTTATGTTAACTATATCTACAATGTACTTATTTGATTATGTAAATACTAGTATATTTTTAATATCTACATTATTGGTACTTTACATTCTTATATGGAGTATGGATAACATATTAAATGTATTAAAATACATAAATGATTATTCGTTGATCTTACTTAATTTTTCTGTATTATTATTGGTATAGATTCCTACCTTATAGTATATTGATACGTTTGATTAATACTATTTGACATAGATCTAAGTACACATGTTTGTATTATTCATATAAATTCCATATTATTCGTACAAAATAATATCACATTCCTATAGAAATATGTACTAGTAATGTGATATTTGTTTTAATAATAAAATGATATTCATACAAGATTCTTGTTGTCAAAATAACTGTAAATATACAAAAATTAAAGTATGTTCAGATTGTTTCAACATATACAACAAATGTATTATTTGCAATAGTAAAATCATAAAAGTAGTATATTATCCTTCACATTTCTCTATTGGATTAAAATGACCTATTGATATTAATATCTTCATCATTAATAAGTTTATATCAAATGAATAAAAACTTGTTAGTTTCTTACATTATTTACATATTAATACAAGTAGTATATTTATCGTATTATGTAATAGATATGATTTAGCATCAAAATGATATCGATGCATAGACTTTTATATCATTATTATTTTTGTACATGCTACTTAATATCTTTATGATTCTAGTATTCGGATTCAAGTTATACATACTAATCTAAAATTCTACTAATATTAAATATTTGGTATTCGGAGTGTTGTTATAAATACAATTCGTACTAACATATGGGAAATTATTATACGCTATACCGATAATAGTATATCATACTTATGTTTTACTTAGAATCATATTTAAAGAACAGATTATTAGACTTTAAAATTTTAGATAAGTCGGAGTATGTCATATATGTTTTGATGATAAAAAGGATATAATTAAAGAACAATAATGTCCTAAAGGATGTAAATATGGAAAACAATACTTTATGATATGTTATTCATGTTGTGTAAAGTCTAATTTTATATGTGTACTTTGTAGAAATCCTGGTCTCGTAGGAGTAGCACATGATAGAATATGAGTATTTATTTATATGTAAAAATATTGTGACTAAGTATTGTTAAACAAGTATTTTCCTAAAGTACATTATTGGGAAGAAGATCCAGAATTCATGTAAATATTATAGACTAAAATAATAGATAAAAATATTATTATTACATTGAATTACTTATCCAGAATGAAAAAGTTAGATAATATACAATATAAATAAATCAATAAGTACTTGAGTAAAAAGAATCATTTGTTGAATGACGAATAGAAATAGTTATTATAGTCTATCGTGAAGTAATATTATCAATAATTCGAAGAATAATAATGTAAACATTTGATCATAAATAGAAAGAGACCTTAGAAGAATGTAAAATATGAAGATAAGAAGTTAAGTAAATTCATAAGGACAAATCGTAGATTACCATTTCCGAATGAACCAGAAATATAATCTTTGTCTGACAATGTAGTATAGAATAGATTAAGTCTATGCGGGAAATATTATTATTTTAATTTGTATGAATACAATACTTTTTTAAGTAAAATATAAAAAGATGAACCGCTGTTAAGACTAGAAAAGAAATATATAAATCAGATATTGAATACAAGGTACTATTAGACATAACAATATGAAGAATTATGTAATTTATTGTAAATAGATTAGGATCCATAGTACATTTAGAAAGTATAACCTAAGAACAAACTATACGATTTATTATTTAATACTATAAAATACTATTTTTATACAAAGTAATAGGATGACGGAGACGGAGTTAGAAGTGAAGATCAAGGAATTTAGTAATCAGATTAAACAGAATCATTATCAGAATCCGAAGAGAGCACTGGATGATTTTTTCGATGAAAATATTAGAGAATATGAAACTAATCTTTAAGTATACAACTTATATTCTAGAGAAATGATATAAGACCTATTGAACTATATTTATGGTCAATGATATATTAGAAAATTAAAATATTTTAATATTTACTAATATGATCTTTCCATTATACATACGAATGAATTATAATCTATATATTCATACAAACGAAGAAACTATAAATGAATAAGGTTCTCAATATGAAATAATTAATAAAATAGAATCCTATTTGGAACAATATATAGGCAAAATACACAAAGTAGTTATATAAATATCTAGTACGGATCATGTCAAAATATTCTTAATATATGAATAAATAACATAAGACCTTATTGATAATATGATAAATAATATATAGGACAAATAAGATATTAATGAAGAAGTCGAATAGTACGAAGACAAGAACTTATTGATAGATAAATTAAATAATAGTGATTTGGACCACTTTATGTATAATGATGTCAATGTATAGGTAAAAAGATATATTCATAAATTCTTTAACTTTTATAATGATTTTAAATATGATGGATTCCTAGTAAAATCTAAATAATAATCAAAGGACTCGAATAAATAAAATCATATGTGGATATGGATAGTAGTAGCAATTATTGTAATATTGATTATTTGGTTACTAATGTATCATAAATATTATAACAATGTCAAGACCAATAAACTTTAAAACATACCTAATATCTCCGGTTATCACTCGTGAATAAAACTTTGTAGGAAGTAGAGATAATATAGAAAAGATAGATAATGATATAATAAATTATGTATCGGCTAATAATTCGGCATTTATAGATAACAAGAATCTTATGTTATTAATATAATATGAGAATATTTACGAAGTATTTTATATCACCGGCATATCTAAATTAAAGATAATGATATAGGCAAGTTCCATCAAATAAAAAATATAAAATGATTCATTATTGAAAAAAGAAGTATAATCCAAAGGTTACATAGAAAGAAATATTGATATGAAAGTAAATGATACTGATAAACTTATTGATAATATAAGATAGTATGAAGGAACTGTAGTATATAGCTTAAATGATAAATTAGTGATATTCCATCTGATACAATTAGGAGGATAAAAAATATATGATTCTGTTATCTTTCAAAAATTAAAATAGACTATTCATGGACATTCTATGCATGGAGGACAATCCATAAACGAAAAGAATAAATCAAGTAAAATAATGTGGAACATACTATTGGTAATAATAATAATACTTATAGCAAGTGCTTCGTATGTATGGTACAAAAAACATCAGGATAAAAAGAAAGTACCTAGTAGTATAGTTTCAGATATAGAACTACAATAGTTATGATTATATATTTGTTTAATATTAGACAACCTTATATAATCACATATACACTCTGGTATGTTATTTCAATACTGCTTCTTTTATTATTTATACATCTTTCATAGTTTTCAAAATCAAATATATCCATATTACGTACAATAATATATATATTATGGTTCCTATTACACCGATTATTATTTTACCCGAATCATATTTTTCATATTCTTAATTGTCGTATCCCATTTTGTTTTAATATAAAATGGAATATACAATATTATTCATTATTGTTCTTGATCCATTATATTTTCCAATTAGAATTAATACGATATATCATGGTAGATTTGATCTCTATTAAATATATTTGTATGTATTTATTATCCGATAGAAAATAACATTAAAAAGATACGATACATATCGGCCTTATTTATTTATTTAGTCCATTTGTACTACTAATAGTTATTATACATCAAGTAATAAGTAAAGAATATCATAACTACTATAGCATTCATAAATCCTTTTTTATTCATGTATTATTCTATTTTATTTCCTCCGACTTACTTATGATTATTTATTTTATTTGATTCAATATACTAATTTACGGTTTATATGAATTCGTCGAAATTGTACTTATCATATAATCTTTTTATCTATTCGTCATACTTTCCTGACTTTAATATTTTTATTAAGTACGAAAGATCTTAATCTAATATATCTTTTTACTATGATAATTGCTACACTAAATCATATAATAAATTTGAATCTTTATTTGATCTTTAATTACTCTACATAAATATAAAATTATAATACTACAAATGTAATAATAAAATTAAGGATTAATCGAATATGTTAAATAAAATAATACTATTCCCAAAAATATTGGTAGAATAGAATCTGAATTATTTGGATAATTGAATAAGATCATACTTGATAATAACTTAGTATAATTAGAATAATTGATTCAAGATAATAATGGATAATATCCAGTATACAACAAATAAAACATATTGTAATGGTTCGATAAATAAGTTACAATGTATTAATATAAGAAATCTTATTTCGAAGAAGAAATTAAATAATTCTTAGAAAAGTATCCATATAAATGCATATGGTAAGTAAGAATAGAAAACTTATAAGCTTTATAGAATAAATACGATAATATAAAACTTATATAATGGGCAAGTAAACAATATCATAGATAAAATCTAAGTGATAAATAAAGATAATTGATATAAGAATAAGTCACTAGACTTCAATTAAGAGTTTGATTTTTTTATTTAAATATGTATTAGACTTGATTATTTTATTTTTTTGGTATTTATTTGATACGATCTCTATTGTATAATCCAGGATTCTTATAACCTAACATCTTATACAAAGGCTAAAATATTTATTATTACTTTTAGTTTTATTCATTTATTTTATTTTTTATATCATTGGTATACCAAGAATAGTTATCATTACTCAAAAGAATAGAACTTTTATACATAGAATCTAATAATTCGTTAATGGCAATGCATAATATATCATCTAATTCCGAAAAGAACTTATTTGATTAATATTTTTAAGATACGGACTCATGTATTTTAGTTAAATATTATCCTCCTATGAACATTTACATTATTTTCTTAAAATGATTATTTCCTTTGGAATCACAAAATGATGAAGTACTATAATCTATATTATGCATTTGTCCTCGGTATATTACAATAATGAACTTATATTTATCGTATATTTCAGGATACCTATAGTACAAATTACGTAATGTTGTAGATTCATCATAATAATCTAGTCTCAATGAATATTATTGTATTTTAGGTTTAGTAGTATTATAATTTAGATTCAATCCATCTACTACTAGTACATTAGATTATTATAATATTTGGTGCATATGCTATTACAATATTATAATAAATTCTTTTATCGCTTTCAAATGTAATGTTTTTAAATATTACATGTCATCATTACTTAACTTTGGTATCTTTTTATTTTTCAAAATAGCATGTTCTACTACATGTTTAATATAAGAATCATTTATTTAAATTGTTTTATTTGTATATTAGAACATTTATTATTTATTTATTATTTAAATATTCTTTATTTTAATATTATGATTATTATGGACTTATCAATTTTTACGAGGATCATTATAATCTTGGATATATTATTATTCTTATTTATTTTTACGTTTTAATTTCAGTTTGTTTTATTCTAAATGGTCGTCCATCTTTAAATTAAATATATCTTTACTTTTTTATTCCAATGGTTCTTATGCTTGTTCGTCATAAGTTGATGTTTTTATATCAATGTCTCTTATTTTATTAATATACTTATCTTTTAACTCTTTATTTATTTTTACTGATTTAAAATCTCTCATATTACCGAATAAGTCAGTATCATCATATTCTATTTTATTTGGTAAGTATCTAATTTTTGTATTATTATCATCATCATTAATAAGTTAGTTATACCATTTGAACTCATCTTTTGATAATAGTTTCACTTTCTTATTTTTTCTTGTTAACATATCAAGTAATATAACACATAATAAATCATCTAATTCGGAAAGATAATTTTAGTCGAATTATTACATTAATTAATTCATTTGATTTATGATTTATCCTCCTACTAACATTGTCATAGTATTTTTTTAATAAAAAGTATTCCCATCGAATACACATTTCATACTATTATATATTATTTCTTATTTTTAACTTCTCTATACTATTATTAGTAACTACGTATCTTTATATATTTTTGGATATTCTCTACGAAGTTTTACTATAGTCTTACATTACTCATTATCTTGTGCAAATCCGCCATTAAAGTTAAGATTATCTACTATCAATATTTTATCTTGTTCTAGTATTAAATCCATATATTATTCTAGGACACCAAAGAATTCATATATTCCATATATATACATATCTTTGTACTATTAGTATTATTTTATTTTATTAAGTTACTATAATGCTTTACTCTTTAGGATAATACTATCTATAGAATCTTCGATCTATTATTTATTTGGTATAATCTCTTTTGTTTTAGTATCATAATCAAACATTTGAATGTATAATACTAAATCATTAAATATAAGATATTTCTTAAGGGGTCTAATATGATATTTATGTTCCGGAATCATCATCTTAAAATATTGATAAAAAGTCATGATATGATTCTTATACAGGATCTATATTAGCAAATAAGTTATCTATTCTAGGTTAATACTTAGGTAATATTTATTTTAATTGACTAACTATAGGTATGTTTATATCAAGTAATATAGGATTATTATAGTGATAATCCATGTATTCATCAATGTTTCTTAGATATTATCCTCCTACTTTAATATCAAATAGTGATTTTTGGATATCGGGAGTGCAATATATTTCTGTATATTTTATTTTTGGTTAATCTAGTGTCTATGTAATACTTATGATACATTAATAAGATTAGTATCTATTACGTAAATCAGTACAATCTTATACTTCCTCATCTGTTATCATTATTCTCTTCTGTGCTAATATTATGTCTATATATCTATTTTCATTTATCAAAGATACGAATTCTTGTATACATTGAATAACTAAGAATTGTAAATACTTGTCATTCTTATATCGATTTGGTAAGAAATCCCGAATCGTATTTATCGGATTTTTGATTTTTAACATTTTTATATTATTCGATTCAATAATTTAAAACATTTATAAATAAAAAATGTTAATATAGTTATGAGAATATGAGTAACATAAATTAATTATATATTAGAAATAAAATAATGTAGTATATAGAATTATCTGAATCAGAACATGTTTTAAGAAGATCGGATACTCACATTGGATCTTCAAATAATATTAGTTCAAGATAACTAGTTTATATGAATAATGGAATATCGAGATAGAAAATTAATCATAATCCGGGACTAGTAAAGATATTTGATGAAGCACTTATGAATGCTAGGGATCATAGTATTATAGATAAAACATGCAATCAAATAAATGTAACATTCGGATAAGACGGATCAATAGAAGTATACAATAATGGAGATAATACTATTCCATTAGAAAATGACTTACCTAAGTAATTATTCTCAAAGTAAAGAATGTCAAGTAATTTTGATGATACTAAGTAAAATATTACAGCGGGTAAGAATGGAGTAGGTATAACATTAGCAAATATATGGTCTATATACTTCTAATTATGGGTCATGAACAATGGTAGATTATATTACGTAGAATTTAAAAACAATATGTAAGAATCGTCCGAAAGTACTATTACCAAGTAATCCGGATCTCAAAATTATGTTAGAATAAGATTCGTACCAGATTATAAAAGATTCGGTACTAGTCTCTAAGAGAACTTACCAATATTAATACGTAAAGTATATGATTTAAAATTTACTACAAATAATATGATAATCAAATTAAATGGATAAGAAATACAAAATGATTACGTAAAATTATTGTGTTCCTAATACAAAGCTTATGATCTTATAGAATAATAACTTTCTAAGGGCTGGAATATAAAGTTAATAATTTCAAATGAAATAACTAAATATCAAGTAATTTCATTTGTAAATGGGATAAAAACTAATAGTACTATATCATCAGAAATATAACTAGTCGAGTAACTTATTTGGAAAGACATACAAACTAAGTATGGTTCTCAATATGATATAGAATGGGATCAAATAAAGAATAATTTCATACTATTGATAAATGCTACAGTAGTAAATGCTACATATAAATCATAATCTAAGGATTGTCTATTATACGATTTTAATAAGAAGTTCCCATAGTATTACTAAGAAATTAAAGTAGATATTGCTAAATCTATTGTAGAAAATCAAGTAGTCCAATATCAAATAAATTAAGATTTGTACAAATAGAAGTAAAAGAATACTTTGTTACAATACAAAAAGATAAATAAGTATGAATAGGCTAGTGATTTAGACAATAAAAAGCCATAGGATACCAACTGTAAATTATTTGTAACAGAGGGAGATTCAGCATCTTCATTCATTATTAAAGGTCTAAATGATACAAAATAGTATGGAGCATACGCACTTAAAGGTAAACCATTAAATGTATCTACTCTATGTATGACATAAAAAGGAATGAAAAAATTACTAGAAAATGAATAGATAGAAAATCTTATACAAATAATAGGTCTAGATCATGGATTAGATTATTCGGATGACTAAAACTTTATAAACTTGAGATATAAATAAGTTATTATTGCAACAGATTAAGATGTCGATGGATCTCAAATATGCGGATTAGTAATAAATATATTTTACAGATTATTTCCAAGTCTAATAACTAGAAAATCATTTATTCGTAGACTAATTACACCTATTATAGTAATTAAAGATTAGAAAGATAATATAATCAAATAGTATTTTTCATAATAGGAATATGAGTAAGATCAAGTATAACATGCCGCAAATATATATTATGCTAAAGGATTAGGTTTCTGGAGTGATAAGTATTCGAGTGTATTTATGAATGATATGAATACATATACTAGAGAATATAAGACAGATGAACATACTGATCAATCTTTGTAATTAGCATTTAATTAAGAATTAGCAGATAAACGTAAAGATTGGATAAATTCGTATGATTCATAAGTACATCATATTGATTATCGTATTCCAATTATAAGTTTTTCGGACTTCATAAATAAAGAACTAATACATCATAGTATGTACAATATACAAAGAGCTATTACTGCAATTGATGGATTCAAGGTATCATAACGTAAAATAATATATGCTATGCTTATGAGACCAAATAAATAAGATAAAGTAGAAAGATTATCTTCTTATATTGCGAATCTAACATAATATCATCATGGTGAAGTATCGCTATAAGAAGCAATGGTAAAATTAGCAAATGATTATGTATCTGCAAATAATATAAATCTATTAGAACCATTAGGAATTTATGGATCTAGAAAAGATAATGGATAAGTACATGCTTAGGCAAGATATATTTAGACTAAATTATCTGATATTCATACATACATATTTAACAAGATTGATATTAGAGAAGAAATAATAGAGTATGTATATGAAGAAGGATCTAAGATCGAACCAGTTTTATTGCCTTCGATCGTACCGATAGTACTGATAAATGGCTAATTAGGTATAGGTACTGGATATTAAACAAACATACCATCATATAATCCGAAATAGATAGTATAGTATATTATCGAAGTATTAAATACTGGATAATCTAATACTAAAGTAGATATTTGGTACAAAGGATTCTTAGGATAAATAGATTAGGATACCAAGTGTTCGTATGGTGTATATGAAATTAAGAATGGAATGATTAATATTAAAGAAATACCAATTGGAGTATCGATAAAATAATATGAGTAAGAATTAAAGTAATTACCATACATAAAATAAGTATATGTGAATGATATTAATAATGTAGATTTTACTGTAGAAGTATAATATGATCATTTCTTGACTTTAATGAAAGATACAAATAAGATAATAGATGATTTAAGATTAAAATCTAAGATACCTTGTAATATGACTATCATAAATAAAGATTTTAAAGTACATAGATATTAGACATAATACGAAATAATAGATAACTTCATAGAATATAGATTACCTATTTATGAACGTAGAAAATAGTATATTATCAAGAAATTACAGTATGATATATTGATTATGTAAAATAAGATAAGATTCATATAAGAATAAAAATAGTTAGACTTCAAAGGAGACTTAGTAAAATAACTACGTGATAAAGAATATTTCGAAGCAAAGGCATATGAATACTTGTTATCTATGACTATAATGTAATAGTTACCAAGTAAGATAAAGAAATTATAAGATTCTCTATTGTAGTTACAACAAGAATTATAAGAAATGTAGAATACTCAATCGAAGGATATATGGATCAAAGAATTATAGGTCCTATAAACAAAATTATGATGAATCATTTATTTAGTATACATTACTATATTATGTCACTCATAATATCACGTCTGAATCCGAACTTATATTTTTAGTATAATATCTTTTCCATAGCGTAATACTATTAGGTCACGTATATTAACTCTTTTTCTTTCTGATCTTTACATTTGTACCTTGATATGCATTTCTTACCATTATTCTAAAAACATACACATTCATGAAACCAATGTAAACACTCATTATTTATATCGGTCTGACATATACATTCATGTCTATGTGATTTACATTATTAACCTGTAAGACATATACATTCATGATTATTTACTCTACATGGTTCTATATTATGACTACATTGACATCTCAAAGATTGATCCGCGGCTTAACATTTAGAAGAATCTTCATCACATATACATTCGCAATTATTAAAATGTTAATGATTGTAATACATATTATTTAATTCTATTTCCCATTCTTCGGATACACGATATTATTCGTATAATCCTACATTGTTTGCTTTACAAGGTATACCATATTCACATACACATTCATGATGATATATGAGATTACATGGAATATCGGATCCACAAGTACAACAAGCACTAAGTTGTTCTAGAGTATAGTAATCTTCATTATTGATACATCTAAATATTAGACTAAGATTTTGTTATTAGATGATTTCTGCCATTTATTATTTTTTATTTTTGTTCGAATCTTCCAAAGTATTGATATATGAAAGAATTATTTTTTATCAATTTATTAATTAATATTATATGATGACAGACCCAGAAGTTATTAATAATTTATTAAATGGTGGTGGAATTAACGAATCAGTTAAATCTACATTGGATAAAATTTATAGTAATAAAATATTTAGAGTAGCTAATACGTTTATATTAGTTTTCTTATTAATAATAACTCTCGTATGGATAATAGCATTCTTTGCTGCATTAATACATTTATTTAGAGGAAATACTACTCCATTTAAGAACTTATTCTAATTCTTATGGTACGGACCATCTAATATGGTTAGTTATTTAGTATCAATAATTAAAGGAGAAGATGTAGTATTTAAATGTGATGCTAAGAAGAATGATGATAAATGATATAGATTATTCAAATATTTGAATCTTATATATCATAAAAGAATTGTTAATATTTAGATTTGTATCTTTCTATTAGATCATCTGTAATATAGTATGATAGTGGTATAAGATACATATAATTTCCATTTTCGTCTTTTTCATCCAATTTCACGATCTCTATTATTTTATTGGGAAATGGTCTTGCGATATAAAGAGGAATACGTCTTGTATAAATCTCCATTTTAGCTATTTCATCATATGAGAATTCTTCAGTATTATGATCATCTGGTACTGTAGATTATGCACCTTTTATAAGTTATTATGTTCTTATAGATATCATACGAACTATTTCGAATTATGTTATTATTCTATAAGATACTTTTTATTGTTTGACTTCATAATTTTTGTTTATAAACTATCTTTTTTATTCTATTATAGTTTTTTGTATTCCTTAAAATTACTTATCATCTTGTATATAATCAAAATCTTCGGTCCCATGTTCCGGATTATCTAAATGTATTTGATTGTCATCGACAATGGTATCATCATTAATTGTTTCAGTTTCATCATCCTCGTCAACATATTTTCTTATCTTTTTAGGAGCCATTTGATATGAGTATTATAATAAGATAAGATTTAAAATTGATAGATATCGAATGTATCTCATTTTTAATAGAAATACACTATAACACAAAAACATGGAGTTATTTTATGGTACAAATAATATAGAAATAAATAAAGCAATGAAGAAATATATAGATAAAAAAGATACTAAATACATAAATTTAGATAGTAAAATAGGATTGACACTTGATATATTAAACAAATATAAATGTGTAGTACTTGATAATTGTGAATCTATGGGAATATAAACATAGTTCTTGTTATAGTAATCTTTGTATGAATGTAATATATTATTGGTATATAGGACTTAGAACATAGATAATATATTATGTGACTATATTAATGATAATTATTAAAAGCATTTGTTCTAGGATTATACGGATGATTAAGTAGTATAGTACATATCTAAAAAATACAAATATGAGTATCCCGATAATATAAGATGGCTATTCGAAGTATATTGTAATAGGAATGTATAGCATACTGATTATGTTATGTCTTTTATTACAATGTTAGTAAAAGAATAATAAGACGGAAATATGATATTAAGAATAAATGTAAAATAAGTAAATGAACTCATAGAATCTTTAATGAAAGGAGATGTAGTTAACATGATCATACATTTAGATAATTTATTGTAATAATAGTCTCCGGAAGATATTCTAAAATAAATAAACTATACTTTGATGTCTCTAATTCAAAAAGATATAAATGGAAAGGATGTTAAGATATATATCATAACCCTTAAAAAGATAAATAATATAATAAGTTAATTAAGTAATAACTTCGTAGTATATCATATGTACTAATAATTGATACAGTTAATTAACGAAATAAATAAATTTAGTAAAAATCAAATATGAGAAGTCTATTTAATAATATCTAATACATCTTATACCATTTCTTGTTCAGTTTTATTGTAATCTAATGTAAAATCGCTTTATAGCTCTGCATATTTCTAATTTAATTCTTATAAGTATTCTGCTTTTATACCTTTTTCCATTTCTCTATTTCGTGTCTTGATTCTTTCTATATTGACATTGATATCAGGATTATACAATTTGATCAAATATTGATTCTCGAACTTTATTTATTCATAATATTTGTCATAATAAAGTTTAAATGTATCATAATATTGATCTTAGAGATTCACTTTTGAGAATAGCATGACTTCTTCAATAGATCTGTCATGTATATATATGTCATATTATTTTTCTTGCATAATCTAATATTTTTATTGTAAATATTATGTTACGAATTCCATTTATACCATAAAACTATTCAATTAAGTCTTGTTCTTATAGAATTCTTCTAGGAATATTACATTATGAAAATTCTCATAATATACTTTACAGTTTGATCCTAGTATCTTTTCTAAATTTTTTATCAAAGTAGTTTTTCCACATCCGATATTTCCATTGATAATATAGTGAGTCATTAAAAATATATGATTTATAATATTGTTATTTAGTTTTGGATTATGAATCCGTAATATCTATATCATTTTTATTTATTATAGAAATGGAAGGTGGTAAAACAGTAATTATAACAGAAGAAGATAAATGTAATAATTGTTCTAGAAGATGTAGAATGAGTATATGGGTAAAGATTATTTTGACAATCATGTTTTTAATAATTATCATATTGGTAAGTAGAAATAATGATAGATAAAAACAGAATTATTATGTTCCATAGATATTGACAACTATAAGTGGAGTAATTATTTGGATTAATTGATTTATATCATATGGCCGAAGATAAAAAGAAACCACATATGTAATGGTACGTAATTGTACTTAAAGTGATTATTACTATTTTTATATTCATATTCTTTTCAGTAGTATTATTAATGACCGAAGATGCATAGATGTATTTATTAACTCCATTAATAGGACTTGCGGGCGTAGGATGTTCTATTGCATTATGGAAAGCATGAAACATATATGTTATACCAATTATATTATTATGTGTGACATATAAAAAATAGAAACATTTGATTTGACTTAACTTAAACCAAGAGATAGAATGTAAATTATTGCTGCTTCGGGATCAGGTAAATCATTCTTAGCTCGTGATATCATAAAACATTTCCATGATAGTAAATAAATAGGAAACTATGTAGTAATAAGTCCTAATGAAAAACTAAATAAATTCTATTAATAATTCATGCCTAAGACATACATTTATAATGATTTTGATGAAACATACATACATCAATTATTACAAAGATAAAGAAAGATATTCTAGGATGTAGATGATGGAGTATTCGAAGGTACCGAAGCAGATAAACATGTATTATTCATAATGGACGATTGTCAAAGTAGTGCAAAACGATGGGCCAATACTGAAATAATGAAGAAATTACTTATGGAAGGAAGACATTTAAATATTACTTTTATGTTGATACTTCAATATTCTGTAGGAATCGGACCTGATCTACGTAGTTAATTTACACATGCATTCGTACTAGGACATTTCAGTGAAAATAATCGTGAAAAAGTAAGAAATGAATACATGGATGTTATACCAAAGAAAGAGTCTGCTTCGTATTTCTAGTAGTTATTATAAAAACATGGTGTAATGGTATGCATCATATAGTTACCTACTCCAGAAGTACATGAGAAAATCAAATACTATAAAGCTCGTGATCTTTCAAATGAAGAGTTCTTCGTAGGATCCGATTAGTATTAATCCATGAAAAGTCCTTACTATATTGATATATATTAGAATTACAATAGAGAAATACATAGTATACAAGGTAAGAAATAAAAGAATAATATAATGATAGAAGTAGTAGGTGATAATGTATAGAATTCGTAATCCGGTACTGTAAATAATAAGACTAAGACATTTAGAGAAGAAGAGAATAAAGTATTATTGTTTAATTTAAATCAAAGAGTATCATAATAAAAGTAAACAATAAATGTAATTATAGATTCTATTAACAAATTCAAAACTAAATGTAATGAATTGTTCTAGTAACATCATCATTATAACAAATAAAGATAAGATGACTTGAAGAATAGAGTTCGTACATTAGAATCTACGGTAGATAAATAAGATTAATAAATTAATGATCTTACAAAGAAATATGAAAAATAGTAATCTCATTTAGATGATCTCATAACTTTAATTGCTGAAATGGATAAGGCTAAAGTATAAGAAGATAAGACATTGTCAATAGATATAGATTTAGACGAATAAGAAATTAAATAAAAACTGTATACCGAAGTACTAAATGATAAATAATGATCAAATATCTTCGAATATATATTCGTATCTTTGATAATATATTTTGGATTTTAAGATAAGATTATTTAAATAAGTTAAAATAGAATTGGGTATATTATCTCCTAAGTGTAATTATTTATGATCTCTAGTATCGATAATCATAAGTTACATAGTTTCATCCAATAATATTACTTCATTCATTATCTTATCATAATAATAATGTATTTATCCATTATCAGATCTCTTTAGACCTATAACATTCAATGGCAATACTATATATTTATTAAAGTATGGAATATAATCTTCTGGTTTCTTTATTTTATCTATCTTAGATTAAATTAGATCATTCGAATACTATTTTATTTATTCGTAAGTAAGACCTATTACATGGGAATGTTATTTACCACATTATGTGCATAATAGTAGTCTACATTTGATACAATATAGTAATATATAGTTTTATTTACATTAGCATTTAAACAAAAACATTTTGATTTTATTTTAATATACAATATTCGTAGATCTAAATAAAAAAATATCAATTTCATTTCATTTCGTATGCATAAAAACTTAATTCTAAGTCATGATTATCTTAGAAGTATTGTTCCGGAGTATCATCATCGAATGTTATTCCTTTATATTATTAAGTATTGATTATAGTTAGAGATTTATCATTATTTAAATTAGAGCATATCAGTATATTATCTTTTTTATTATTTTTATCTACTATTAACATTGCATTTACAATAGTATTACTTGGATATAGATTTATGACAATAAATGGCATATCAAGATACTTATTAATATACTTTATTTTTTGATCGAATCTCTTTGGGGATACATAATTATTCTTTCTTATTGCTTTAGAATAAATATTCATAGGAATCATAAGATATAAATCATATATATTTTAATTAATACATTGTACAATTTGGTAATATAATTCTATTTTTAGTCTTGCTATTAAAATCTGCTTAATATACGGATTCTAATAATTCCATATTAAGATTAACTACTAGACCATTTCTTAAATTAGGTATTCTTATAACTTCATTATCTTTATTACTAAAATACTATAAGTAATTAATCCAACTTCCGATAGTACGACATTAATATGATATAGAATTCTTATTGGTATATACTGCTTGGAAATCATCAGTATCTATTATCAGTAATGCATCACTCGTATTTGTTTTATCATGTTCTATTTCATCTTTAAAACAAATACTTATAGTATCTCCATTATCCGGATTATAATATGAATGTATATCACCTTATATATCGGTCAGATTACAAAATTAAAATGTTTCTTATTTTATTAATTAAATGTAATTCGCATCTTCTCTAAGATATTTATTAATATATTCCATTGGTTTATTATGATAAATAAATATTAAAAACATTAAATAAATATTTTTTCATCTTTATGTCAACTAGGATATTTAGACTCCAATAAATACGAAGAATGCAATAAAAGATAATCCTATTATGATAGTATTTCTTGTTTATTCACATTTCATATTATTTATTCTATTATGTTATCTTATTAATAATCTAGATTATCTAGTATATAAATACTTATTAAGTACATCCGAGAATACCTAATCATTACTTTCTTATATTTGATTAAGTCGGTTTAGTATCTATTAATAACTTTGATAATGTAAGATCTTTTACTATACGATCATCTATATTTCATTTTGACTTATTTATCTCAAATGTTCTTTATGCGATACATGATCTTATGTACATTCATCACATAATAAATCAAGACAATAATTACAAAATATGTTTACGGGTAAATATTTACCACATTAACATATATACTTACTTACACATCTTATAGTAATTGACTAATATTCTTATCTACAATACGGACATTTATTATCCTTTAGTTTATCGTAGCATTATAGACAAACTATATGATCACAATTAAATATTACTTTCTACTTTACATCCGTATATGGTTCAAAACATATTTCGCATTCTAAATTCATTTGTTAAAAATAAATATACTTTAATATTATTTGAGTATTAGTGCTAATATACAAATTTAATACTATTATCAAATAATTATATTTTTATGCAATACATTGGAATAGATTTCGGAACTAACTCAGTAATTGTAAGTAAACATCCTAATTAATTAATGTTTTCTTTTGATTCTATTGTGTACTAGAAGAATGGAAAATATTCATTAGAATATATAGATGAATATGATAAGATATACTAGAATATCAAGCTTTTAATATCAAATGAAATGGATGATGAAATAAAGAAAGTACTAGTATTCATGTTTAAGAAAATAAGAGATAAAATAGGAAACATTGATATGACATCAGTAGTTACTGTACCAAATAATATGAATGCATAGAATGAAAGTGTCATATTCATATTAGCTAATTAATGTGGACTCAATTGTAAATATGTTTTGAATGAATCATTAAGTTCGGGGTATTATTTTTACTAATTTAATAATAAATAGAATACTAAGTTACTTATACTTGATATTGGATAAGGTACCACTGATATATCATTATTGAATATTAGTAATGGTAAGATCGAAGTATAAAGATAAAATAATGATGATAATATAGGAGGTAAATAACTTACTGAATCAATATAAGCATATTACAAAGATTTAGATTTTGATACATGCGAATAGTATAAACTAATGATTTAAGGTAAATAGGATACATACAAGAATTTTAGTAAGACCTTATATGAAGAACTTGTAAATGATACACTAGAATAAATTCTTGATATTCTAGATGAGTACTATTTACATGAACATATGAATCTTATGTTAGTAGGAGGTACTTCATAAGATTATGCATTTA
>Ga0208837_1000015_pt1 | contig 32245 bp, 33 predicted proteins | sample DeeseametaMP0327_FD_184214 | JGI IMG/M metagenome (GOLD analysis project Ga0208837, IMG submission 184214) | Marine microbial communities from the Deep Atlantic Ocean - MP0327 (SPAdes) | ecosystem: Environmental > Aquatic > Marine > Oceanic | place: East of Recife, Brazil, South Atlantic Ocean...
AGGGGCATAAGCGCCCGCCGTACCATTACCGCAAGCCGCGACGACTTTTAGCTTACGCTTAATTGTGCCCTCTTTCGCGAGATCAGCGATATAGCGCGGTTTAATGTCATCCACGAAGTGAAGCTCACCACCGGCTATATTCTTATAGGCTTTATTCAGGACGATCTCTTTTAGGCGTGACATAAGCTCTGGCCCAAAAGTCAGCGGGCGTTCCATACCCATTTTAACGCCCGTCCAGCCATTTTCATTATGACTCGCTGTGACCATCGCCACCGCTGGGCAGTCTTGGTCGAACTGTGCGAAGTAAGCAACAGGTGAGAGCGCAAGACCGATATCATAGACTTTACAGCCAGAGGCCATAAGCCCCGTGATCAGCGCGGCTTTAATCGCAGCGCTATAAGAGCGATAATCATGGCCAACAGCAATTTTAGGTTCAATACCATTTTCATTAATCAGCGTACCAATACCCATGCCAAGCGCCTGAACCCCTTTTAGGTTTAACTGCTCAGGGTAAAGCCAGCGCGCATCATATTCACGGAAACCACTTTCGGCGATGACTATCTCGCGTTCATAGCTTTCAGTATTGGGCTTATGCATTTTTATCTCTCTTTAGTTAAATCTCATTTTATATTTTTATTCGCTTTTACTCAGCAGGCAACACCATTTCTTTGCGCCCTTCGCTTTTCAGCTTGTTAATAAGCTTTTTAAGCGCCGCGCCGTCGCTTTGATCCGCGACAAGAAGTGCATCTTTTGTATCTACGATCACTAAGTTTTCTAAGCTCACACAACCGATTAAACGGTCTTCGCCATAGGCAATGACTTTGCGGCACCCTTCAAGGTGGACATCACCACGCGTAACATTGCCATCCTCATCCTGATCGCCCATCTCCCTTAGACTCTCCCAAGAGCCAATATCTGACCATGCTGGGTTTGTGAAGACCACAGCGGCTTTGTCTGTTTTTTCCATGATCGCAATATCAAAGGGCGTGCTTTCGGCATTACTATATCTGTGGTCAATACCGCAGACATCCTTATCACCACATATAACTGAAGCGCTGACTGTTTTATAAATTGATGGGCTATATTTTTTATAAGCATCAATCACGCTTGAAGCTTTAAACACAAACATGCCACTATTCCAGCTATAATCGCCCGAGTTCAGGTATTCCAGAGCGGTTTTAGCATCTGGCTTTTCTACGAAGCAGTCAATCTCATGCACGCTATCATCAATTTTATTAGCCGCTTTTATATAGCCGTATCCCGTTTCTGGGCGTGTTGGTGTGATACCAAATGTGACAAGGTAATCTTTTTCGGCAGCTTTTTTTGCTTTTTCAAACGCAGCTTCAAGCGCAGCCTCATCCCCGATAAAGTGATCCGATGGTAACACCCAAAGAATAGCATCATCACCAAAGATTTTCGTACAGTATTCCGCAGCAAGTGCAACTGCTGGCGCTGTATTTCGTGCTTCAGGCTCGCCTAAAACATGTTTAGAGAACCCCTCATCCATTTCTTTATATTGTTCAATGAGTTCGCCGACCATATCTTGCAGAGTTACGCTGACAACCTGATCCGCTTTTGCGCCCGTAATACGGCATGCGCGTTCAAGAGTATTTTGCAATAGTGATTTATCACCAAGGAGTTTTAGAAATTGCTTCGGTTTTTGCTCGCGACTTATTGGCCATAGCCGCGTTCCCGAACCTCCACATAAAATCACTGGTATAACAATACTCACACTAACTCTCTTTTCTGAACTCTATTTAAATAATCTATCACGGAGGGAACCAAGAAAGTAAAGGCTTTTATGCGAGTTTCTCTGTTATTTCTTTGTACAGTTCAACACTCAAATTTTCTTGAATTTCGTCAGGACGCAAAGTGACGGTATCACGGCCATATGCATCATATAGACGCTCGTTATCGTCTTCGCGGCATACACCCATTTTCTTTTCATAAATAATAACGCTCGATGCTGTAGCATTAATCATGCAATGCGCCTTGCTACGTGGGATTAAAATTGTATCCCCCTCTTTAAGAGTATGTACTTGGCCATCGAGAATGACTTTTAGCTCACCCTGTTCAACTTTCCAAAACTCACGCCGCCCTTTATGACGCTGCAAAGAGAGAGCCTGAAACGGGCGCACACCAATTCTCTTTTCACAGAATTCTTCATCGCCTTCAATGCCTGCGTTAAGAACCTCATACCATCCCCATGGGCGCGCTTGATAATCGCCGCGAGCATAGGCTGAATAATCATCTAATTCACTTATATCTAAAATTGCCGTCATCTGTGTGACTTACACTTAAACTCTATATTTTTTAAAACCGTTTTACGCAAAGAAGATGAAATACTATATGAAGTCTTTGCTGCATTGCAAACTTATTATTAAAAATAAGTATAAGATTTTTGATTTTTTTCACACTCGCAGCCTTAAAGACGAAAACAGCCAAAGATCGCACTCACCCTACTCTACAACGCCCTATATATTCACAAGCCCTTATATTAGAGCACCCATTACATACTTTATCTAAGCACCGTTTGGAGCAGACAAACGAAATTTAACAAAGCTTTCTCCATTAATATTTTCGTGCTGATCCTCAACAAAACCTAAGCGTGTTATAGCTTTTATATTATGACGGTCTGGTGGTAGCAAAGCTGTAATTGAACGGAAGCCATGCTGGTTAAAAGCCTGATCTTTTACTCTGTTAAAAATCTTTAGCCCCCATCCCCAAAAGTTTGGATGTAGTACTAATGCAAAATCTACATCTTCATTTTCAGGTTGCAACCCGCCCCATCCAGCAAAAGTATCCTTAATCATAATCGCATAGGGACCATAACCATACTCATCCCAGATACGTTGTTTGTTTTTTATGAACAGATGATAGTCCTCGACTGTGAAACGACCATTCAAAAGCGGTAAATATTGACCAACCAATGGGTTATTCATTAAATCAATGAATTGCTCCTTTTTAATTTTAGAGAGACTAACGAATTGTATGTTGTCCATGTGATCTTCTTTGCAAAGTATAGAGCTCTTTATTAAGCAACGATCAATATAGTGAGAACACACCTAAAACCAAATATATCAAAACGATTGCCCTCCCATCGAAAAGGCTCTGCATATATATCTTGGCCCTAGTTAAGGACATTAACAATAACGACACTTCCTTTATTAGGAAATTTAGCTAATCAGTAAATTGGAGATTTTTTATATTCAGCTTCAAGCTAAAGAAAAGTGGTGATCGCTGAGGGATTCGAACCCTCGACCTACTGATTAAAAGTCAGTTGCTCTACCGGCTGAGCTAAGCGATCACATTGCTTGCTTCGTAAAGACTGAGGCAACATATGTATTTCAGAGCGCCGCGTCAAGTGTTGTTTTCGATTTTAAGAAAATTTTTGTTTAAGATGTGAAGAAACATGCGGTGTTACGAAATCTTCGATCTCACCGCCCATTGAACAGATCTCTTTCACAAAGCTAGCGGAAACAAATTGCCATTTATCCGCAGCCATTAAGAACACTGTTTCAATATCGGGGTCGAGTTTGGCATTCATACCTGTGAGCTGAAATTCATATTCAAAATCGGATACAGCGCGCAGGCCACGAAAAATACAGGTTGCCTTCACGTCCTTCGCAAAATGCACCAGTAGTTTATTAAAAGGCATAACCTCTATCTCGCAGCCCTTATGGCGCATTGTTTCAATATCCGCCACAATCATCTCAACACGCTCCTCGTGCGTAAAGAGCGGGTTTTTACGCGGGTTATCAGCCACAGCGATAATAAGCTTATCAACCATCTTACTCGCACGTTGAATAAGATGGAGATGACCTTTCGTCACTGGATCAAATGTTCCAGGATATACACCGATACGCCCTACATCACTCATCTGATGATTCGTCCGTATTTGCTTCGGCCTCTTTGATCTCTTCCAAAGCTGCACCTTCAGCGTTTTCACCGCCTTCGATGATGTCATCCTCATCTTCATCATCTTCTTGAACAAGCCAAGCGACAGACACGACATTCTCGTCATCATTCACCTTAAAGATCGTTACACCCTGGGCGCTACGACCTGTGGTACGGATATTTTCAACAGGAGTCCTGATGAGCTTTCCTTGGTCGGTCACAAGCATGATTTGGTGACTATCTGTTACAGGGAAGGTTGCAATAACCTCACCGCCATTTTTCTTAGTCAGCGCCATATTGGCGACACCTTGACCACCGCGGCCAGAAACGCGGTATTCGTATGCAGATGTGCGCTTACCGAAACCTTTATTCGTAACCGTTAGGAGAAGCTGCTCGTTCGCAAGCATTTCTTGGAAACGCTCCTGAGAAAGTTCAAGCGCTGTTTCTTCATATTCGAAGTTCTCATCTTCTGAACCAAGCACCTGACTTGCAGCTTTGAGGTACGCGTTGCGCTCGTCTGGCGTGATATCAAGATGCTTAAGAACCGACATCGAAATCACTTCATCGCCCTCTTTCATCTTAATGCCGCGCACACCTGTTGAGTTACGACCAGCGAATACGCGAATATCACTCACAGGGAAGCGGATGGCTTTACCAAGCTTCGTTGCGAGCATAACATCCTCATCAGCCGTACAGATTTTCACTGATACAAGGCTTTCATCTTCCCCGAGTTTCATTGCAATCAGTCCGTTTGAACGGATATTTGCAAAGTCCGTAAGCTTGTTACGACGCACAGACCCATGAGAGGTTGCAAACATGATGTCGAGTTTATCGATCACCTCTGTATCCTCTGGCATACGCATATACACATTGACCTTCTCTTCTTTCTCAAGCGGAAGGATATTGATGATCGCCTTACCTTTTGATTGTGGTGTGCCAAGCGGAAGCTGATAAACCTTTAGCTTATGCACGATACCGCGTGATGTGAAGAACAAGATCGGTGTGTGCGTACTTGCGATAAAGAGGTCAGATACGAAATCCTCATCTTTTGTTTGCATGCCTGATCGTCCTTTACCGCCTCTGCGCTGCGCGCGATAGGTATCAAGCGGAACGCGCTTCACGTAGCCACCGTGTGTGATCGTGACAACCATGTCCTCACGCTGGATAAGGTCTTCCATATCCATTTCAAACTCAGCCTCGACAAGCTCTGTACGGCGCGGCGTACCGAATTTTTCTTTTACCTCTTCAAGTTCTTCAACAAGAACCTCAAGCAGGCGTGAGCGCTCTGCCAAGATACGTAGATATTCAGCAATTTGATCCGTAATTTCTTTTAGCTCACCTGCAATTTTATCACGCTCAAGCCCTGTTAGGCGGTGAAGACGTAGATCAAGAATAGACTTCACTTGCACTTCTGACATCTGATACGTGTTATCATCGTTAAGCGGGTATTCAGGGTCATCGATAAGCTCGATCAATGGTGCAACATCATGCGTAGGCCATGTGCGCGCAAGAAGTTGATCCTTAGCTTCAGCAGGATTAGCTGCATTTCTGATGATAGCAATTACCTCATCAATATTCGCAACGGCCACAGCCTGACCAGCCAAGATGTGCGCGCGGTCACGCGCTTTGCCAAGTTCGTAGATTGTTCTACGCGTGATAACCTCTTCGCGGAATTTCACGAAGGCCTTGATCATATCGCGTATGAGCATCATTTGCGGTTTGCTATTATGAAGCGCAACCATGTTACAGGCGAAATTGGTTTGTAGAGCTGTATGCTTAAAAAGCTGGTTAAGAACAACTTCTGGCGTTGCATTCATCTTAAGTTCAATTACTACACGCACGCCATCTCGGTCAGATTCGTCACGAATTTCAGCAATATCCTCAATAATCTTTTCACGAGCAACCTCGCCTAAACGCTCAAGCAGCTTACCTTTATTCACCTGATACGGCACTTCTGTGACGATAATGGCCTCGCGCTTACCAATCTCTTCAACGTGAGTTTTAGCACGCATTTTAACGGAACCATTACCCGTGTGATAGGCACTGTGAATACCGTTTTTACCTAAAATTTGTGCTCCTGTTGGGAAGTCTGGCCCTGGAATAATCTCAATAATTTCCTCGGTGGTAATATCAGGGTTATCAACCATGGCGATACAGGCATCAACAACCTCTACAAGATTATGAGGCGGAATATTTGTGGCCATACCAACCGCAATACCGCCAGCGCCATTTACAAGCAGGTTAGGAATACGGCTAGGCAGAACTGATGGTTCTTGTAAACTTTCATCATAGTTCGGACGGAAATCAACAGTTTGCTTTTCAATATCCTGAAGGATCGTTTCAGCCGCCTTATCCATACGCGCTTCGGTATAACGCATAGCAGCGGGGCTATCCCCATCCATAGAGCCGAAGTTTCCTTGTCCATCAATTAGCGGTAAACGTAGAGACCATGGCTGTGCCATACGGACCATTGAGTCATAAATCGCAGCGTCACCATGCGGGTGATATTTACCCATAACATCACCGACTACGCGGGCTGATTTCTTATAAGCTTTATCGCTCGTATAACCACCTTCGCGCATTGCAAAAAGAATACGGCGGTGCACTGGCTTGAGGCCATCACGCACATCCGGAAGCGCACGGGAAACAATCACGCTCATCGCATAATCGAGATAAGATTGCTTCATTTCTTCTTCTAGAGAAATGGTTGGAATTTTTTCTTCTTCTATAACTTGAGAATCGCTCATTTTTCGTCCTTAATTTAACCCTCATTTCCTAGCAGGAAATCTACGCTCAGACAAGGATTGTTGGTGTTTTTATCTCAGTTATCCATGCGCTTTACGCAATTATGCCCTGGTTACTCTTATTTGACGTCAAACGTATTGCTTTTTACGTATTTCTCGAGTGCTAAATGCACGAAATATACAGCAAATCCTGTAACCATGCCTGGCACGATATCGATTAACGCCGCGTTTAGATTCAGGCCATAGCGCCAAAATACGGTCATTCCAAAACCAGCTGCCATAATGGTTATTGCCTGCCTTTGCCCTGGCTGACCACCAAACAGGCAAATAATCACAAGCGGAGCAACAGCTGATCCCATCCAGCCCCAAGCGAGTACAACGAGACTTAGAACATTATCTCCGGCCAAGAACGCTATCATAACAACCAAGCATATAACGACGACAGTCCCGATACGTGCGAGCTTGTAAGAATCTCTTAATTGCGGAAATATATGCTGCGTGAGCGCTGAGGACGCAGATAAAAGGAGAGAGTCCGCGGTCGACATCGTTGCCGAAAATAACCCCGCCACAAGAAACCCTACAAAAGCGGGTGGCAATAGGTTTTGCCAGAGTGCCGGGATAGATAGCTCTGCATCAAAACCTCCATCATCTATCGGTATAAGAACCCGTGCTATGCACCCAACCAAAATTGCCAGAACAAGCACAGCCCAACGCCAGCAAAGATATATCCTGCGGGCGGCTACCAAACTTTCATCAGATTTAGCAACCATATGACGCACCATAAGGTAGGGCTGCCCTAACACACCTACACCGAACGCAATCCAGCTCAGAAACAGAACGATAAATTTAGATTGGAACGGGTTAACCAGCGCAGGATCAATTGCATGAAGACTATTATATAGACCATATAACCCACCAATATCATCTAATGCGACATAAACCAAAACAGCGAGAGACACAAAAATCATTACGGATTGCACAGTATCCGTCCAAATAGAAGCGCGTATCCCCCCTGCCCAGCAATAAGCAAGTAATACAGCAGCTCCTGCCAAAATAAATAGATTGTAATCCCAACCAAAGAGGACAACGCCAACCTTCGCTCCGGCTACAAGCTGTGCACTACAGAACATACCCATAAAAATAACGGTCATAATGGCCACAAGCAGGATAACAACCTGATAATCACGACCATCAATTAACTTACCAATCAATGAGGGGTATGTACGCGCACCTGTATCTTCGGCTTTACGCCTAATCTTATGTCCCGCTATTAGCCAGCCGAGATGATCCCCTACAGTCAGGCCAGCAACCACAAAAAACGCCATAATACCGGTGCTATAGGCTAAGCCCGCAAACCCAATAAAAGTTGCACCACTGGAAATTGTCGCCCCGTATGAGAGCGCCACCATCCACGATGGCACATCCCTTGAGGCCAGGAAATAATCATCAATATTGTTCTTTTTGAAAAATGAGGCTGTCACGCCCACTAAGGTAAAAAGGGCAAAAAAGCTTAGAAAGCTAATTAGTGCAAGATCCATTTCAGCCCCCGCCCAATCTTTACCGCTTTGGCGAAGTCCTCGCACGCATCAAAGCTTGATCGAGCATCTTTACGATCTCAGGCGCGATACGTCCGTTTAGTTCACCCATTTTCTCACCTGCTGATTTAGCCGCTGGTTTTGAATAATACTCAACCATGGCCTCCAACTCTTCACGCGTAAAAATATCGGCATAGGCTTCACGAGATATTTCCTCTAAAGCCTTATAATTTAAAATTGCGCTCATCGCCGACCTGAATTTTTCCTTCGTCGCTTCTGGCGCTAAGGATAATTTCAATTTGACATACCCCTCAATTGCTGCGCGCACTTGATCACGTGGCGGGTTCAGCTTCAGCATCTCATCCGCCAAGCTCAAACGTGCCTCACGATCCCCCTTATCAGTTGATATTTCTGCTTCAGGAGCCGTATCTTCAGCTTGCACCTGCGCCAGAGATACAGGCGCAGAAAAAACAAGAGCAAGGCAGCACGTAAATATTAAAAAACCTAAACGCATTTAGTTCGTCCTAGAACGGAATTTCATCATCCATATCATCCATAGGAGGTGCAGATGCAGGCGATGCCGCTGGGCCAGCGTCAAAACCGCCTCCCGCAGGCTCACCAAATGCTGGTGCACCGCCGCCAAATGAACCCGCGCCATCGTTTGCGCCTCGGCTATCAAGCATATTTAGCTCACCACGGTATGGACGCAGGACAATTTCAGTTGTGTATTTCTTTTGGCCTGTCGCTTGATCATCCCAAGAGCGTGTCTCAAGCTGACCTTCGATATATACTTTAGACCCTTTCTTAAGATAGTTTTCACACACATTCACAAGGCCTTGGTTAAAGATCACAACACGATGCCATTCTGTGCGCTCTTTACGCTCACCAGTAGCCTTATCTTTCCAACTTTCACCAGTAGCAATAGACAGGTTCACAACCTTATCACCGCTTTGCATCATACGCACCTCTGGGTTTGCCCCAAGGTTACCAACCAAAATTACTTTATTCACGCTACCTGCCACGACTTAACTCTCCTATTCGAACTGTGTGTGAAAAGTCACTATAGACAGGCAGCGTATGAGATCAAAGGGGAATTTGTAGACTATAAACACAAAAAATTTTGACATAAATCATAAAAGCTCTTATGTTGCGGCCAAAATTAATAAAAAATACAATGGTAATAAAATGGCGGCGCATAATACAATCTCTTCCGAGAGATTATCGGATATATTTAATGAAGGTTTAGATAAGCTTTTAAGTATAAAGCTACTCAACGAAGTTTACGACAACAAAATAACAATATTAACCCAGCAAGCCGATGATATTTCAGAGGCGCTCAATGAGCTTAATGGAGAAAATCCACCAAAGCTTTTGGTTACACTTGTCGATAATTTCAACCTCTCTGTTAAGATACTTGAAGAAAATCATGCGATGTCTCAGCAGCAAAAACATACTCAGCAGCTATTAAGGCAATCAGAAGAAGTTGCAAGAAGAGAACGAAAGCTAGCACGTGTTGATGCACTGACCGACACAGGAAATGGCCGCGCTTTAAAAGAACGCCTTAAAGAAGTCGTTCAAAGTACGGAAACTGACCAAGCTAATGGCATTTACCGCCTCTTCGTCAAGCTAGATCTTGACCGTTTCAAGGGTATAAACGACTCATTAGGGCATGACGCAGGCGACCAATGCCTAAAAGAGTTTTCAAACATACTTAGTCAATTTGTACGCTCAGACAATCACCCTAAAATCTTTGATCCTACATCAGGTCAAAAAGACGAAGAGCGACTAGAGGATGAACTCTTTCTTAAGCCTGTAGATACATATCGTGATGGCGGCGATGAATTTGCAATCATCGTAAATATAGAAGCCATCAATATAGATGATGCGAATGAAAAATGTGACCGCGTAGAAGAGCGCCTGAGAAACCACCTCGCTGTTAATTCATTTAAATATCAAGGTAAAGTTACCCCCATAGTCTCCAGCTTCGGCGCCTATATGATGATGCCAGGCGATAGTGTCGACGAAATACAAAAAGAAGCAGACATCAAACTTTATGAAGATAAAAACCCATTATCAAAAGATGCGCGCTGGAGTCATGCGATTCGTACGCTAATCGCGCGCGGTGCTGGTAATGTTCATATCCCTGAAAAGAAAGAGACTGAATACAAAATAAATTCAGTACGCGCACAGGTAAACGGTACAGAAATTGAAAATCCCGCAGACGTCATTTTCACGTTTTCGGCATAAAAGTTCTTGATATGTACTCATTTTGTTATTGCCTTTTTTAAGCAAAAACACCATATATGGGTTTATGTTGACGGAAATATCAGTTCGCGGTGCGCGAGAACATAACTTAAAAGACATTGATATCGATATGCCGCGTGACAAGCTTATTGTCATTACGGGACTATCGGGTAGTGGAAAATCTTCTCTGGCTTTTGACACAATCTATGCCGAAGGACAACGACGCTATGTTGAGAGCCTCTCAGCCTATGCACGTCAATTCCTAGAAATGATGCAAAAACCGGATGTCGATAGCATAGAAGGGTTGTCGCCCGCTATTTCTATCGAGCAAAAAACCACCAGCAAAAACCCCCGATCAACCGTTGGAACGGTCACAGAAATTTATGACTATATGCGGTTATTGTGGGCGCGTGTTGGTGTTCCCTACTCTCCCGCCACAGGCAAACCTATTGAAAGTCAAACAGTCAGTCAGATCGTTGACCGAATTACCGCGATGGGCGAAGGAACAAAACTTTACCTACTCGCGCCGATTGTTCGTGGCCGCAAAGGTGAATACCGCAAAGAATTTAAAGAGCTTCAAGCCGCTGGTTTTCAGCGTGTAAAAGTTGATGGTGAACTCTACGAAATTGAGGACATACCTGCACTTGATAAAAAGCTTAAACACGATATCGAAGTTGTAGTCGACAGGCTTGTTATCAGAGAAGATATGGGCAACCGCCTTGCTGATTCTGTTGAAACTGCACTCAAACTTGCTGATGGCCTTGTTATTGCCGAAGATGCCAGTAGCGGCGAGCAGGAGCTTTATAGCGAAAAATTCGCATGTCCTATATCTGGTTTTACAATTGCAGAGATTGAACCACGCCTATTTTCTTTCAACTCTCCACATGGAGCATGCCCATCATGTGATGGGATTGGTGAGAAACTCTATATTGATGAACGTCTTGTTGTTCCTGACGAAACAAAGAGCCTTAGAGACGGCGCTATAAAACCTTGGTCAAAAAGCTTCGCTCCTTTTTATATGCAGGCTTTAGAAGCTGTAAGCGAATATTACGATTTCAGCATGGACACGCCCTGGTCTGAACTGAGCGATAAATCAAAGGATAAAGTGCTTTACGGTTCTGGCAAAGACATTATTCCCATCACCTATAATAGTAAAAATGACAGTCAGTGGAAAAGTAACAAGCCATTTGAAGGGGTTATCCCATCACTTGAACGTCGGATGATTGAAACTGATTCAAACTCAGCGCGTGAAGAGCTTTCAAAATACCAATCAGCAGCACATTGCGAAACATGCGAAGGTGCACGGCTCAAACCTCAAGCCTTAGCCGTTAAGATTGATGGTAAACATGTTAGTGAGATTAATGCACTCAGCATCGAAGAAGCTGATCAATGGTTTAAGGACGTAAAGAAGAGCCTCACCAAGCAACAGCAAGAAATCGCAACTCCTATACTCAAAGAAATTAATGAGCGACTGACCTTTCTTATGAATGTGGGTCTTGATTACCTTAACCTCTCACGAAATTCAGGCACACTTTCCGGAGGGGAGAGCCAGCGCATTCGCCTCGCCTCGCAGATCGGATCAGGATTAACGGGCGTGCTCTATGTACTTGATGAGCCTTCGATTGGACTTCATCAACGTGATAATAACCGTTTGCTTGAAACGCTACAGCGCCTTCGTGATTTAGGGAATACAGTCATCGTTGTCGAGCATGACGAAGATGCTATTCGTAGCGCCGATCACCTTATTGACATGGGCCCTGGTGCAGGTGTGCATGGCGGCTCTGTTGTTGCAAATGGAGCCCCAGAAGATGTTTTCAAGGCTAAAGGCAGCCTTACAGCTGATTACATGAATGGTACGCGTAAAATCACTGTCCCATCCGAGCGGCGTAAAGGCAAAAAAGGACAATTCATCGAAGTTAAGGGTGCACGCGGCAATAACCTAAAGAACGTCAGTGCTAAGGTCCCTCTTGGTACCTTTACTTGCGTCACTGGTGTTTCAGGGTCTGGAAAGTCCACCTTTACAATTGATACGCTATACCGCGCAGCGTCTCGTACACTTATGAAATCACAAGAACAGCCTCTGCCACACGATGAAATTAAGGGGCTTGAGTTTGTTGATAAAGTGATTGATATCGACCAATCACCGATTGGACGCACACCGCGCTCCAACCCTGCGACTTATACGGGTGCCTTTGGCCCTATTCGTGAATGGTATGCGGGCTTACCCGAAGCTAAAGCACGCGGATATAAAGCGGGACGTTTTAGCTTTAACGTCAAGGGCGGGCGGTGCGAGGCCTGTTCAGGCGATGGCGTAATTAAGATCGAAATGCATTTCTTACCTGATGTATATGTTGAGTGTGAAACCTGCAAAGGAAAACGCTATAACCGCGAAACGCTTGAGGTTAAGTATAAGGGCAAATCAATCGCGGATGTCTTGGACATGACAGTTGAAGAAGCAGCAGAGTTTTTCAAAGCTGTCCCTTCTATTCGTGACAAAATGGAAACATTAAAAGATGTCGGCCTCACCTACATTAAGGTCGGCCAGCAGGCAAACACCCTTTCGGGCGGAGAAGCGCAGCGCGTCAAACTCTCGAAAGAGTTATCAAAACGCTCAACTGGGAAGACACTCTATATTCTTGATGAACCAACAACTGGACTTCACTTTGAAGATGTCCGAAAATTACTAGAAGTTCTCCACAAGCTTGTCGATCAGGGCAATAGTGTGGTTGTGATTGAGCATAATTTGGATGTTATTAAGACGGCTGATTACATTATAGACATTGGCCCGGAAGGTGGACATAAAGGTGGGCGCGTCATTGCCAGCGGTTCACCCGAAGAAATATGCGAAGTTAAAGACAGCCATACTGGCTATTATCTCAAACCGCTGCTCAAACAACACAAGATACGTAAGAGCGCATAAACCAATATGTAAAGTTTGCATTTCACAAAAACACTTGCTATGATGCGACAATATAAATATTAAAAAGACTAATAAATTTGGTAGTGGAGAATTATCATGGCTGACGCTAAAGACGCAGTTAATACAGGTGGAAAATTATTATCAGGTGCAGCCAAACAGGTTTTTCACCCGAGTAATTTCAAAAGGAACCTTATCGTTCTTGGCCTAAGCTCCGTTTTTGTCCCAGCAGCAGCAGCAGCAGCAGCAGCGCCAGCAGGTATGGCCACTCACGCTTTCATGACAAGCAGCGCATCAACAGCCGTCAGCAGTGTTCACGGAATTGCTACACATGTTCCAGAAGCTGCATCTGCAGTATTTAGCGGCGGCGCAGAAGTAGTCAAAGGCGTAACATCTCTGCCTTGGGGCGAAATGTGGGGCGCAGCACAAAATGCTACAACAGCTTCAGCTGCTAATGCTCCTTTGTTTGACCTTACGGCTTAGAACTTATCTTTAAAATCTTATAGAATTTACTTGCACCTTTTGGTGTGATCGCTATGATCTCTCAGCGTTTTGGTGCTTGCCCCTGTGGCGGAATTGGTAGACGCGCCGGATTCAAAATCCGGTTCTTTCGGGAGTGTCAGTTCGAGTCTGACCGGGGGCACCATATCACAACCTTATCTCTTATAGCTTTATCTTTTCAAATAATTAGAAATACGGTAGCATCCGCTTGATGCGAACATTATCCCAGACATTATCGGATTTAGCAGAAACGTTTGATGGAGAGCGAACCAGTATTGGTGAGCTTCTTATAACCCTTCATGAGCGCGGCATAGGCCTGCTTTTATTTATATTTGCTCTGCCCGCGGCTATCCCTCTTCCTGGTCTGGGTGTGAATTTGATTATTGCGCTTCCTCTGCTCTTATTAACGGCTCAGCAATTACTTGCACGGCGCAGTGTATGGATGCCGCAAGCAGTCTTGAAACGCGGTTTTAAAACGAAGAGCCTCAAAGAAATTATTGCAAAATCTATTCCTTATGTAGAAAAACTGGAATATTTAAGCCGTCCACGTTTAGCACCTTTGACAAGCCATGGATTTTCACCATTAATTGGCTTTGCGGGATTGATTATGAGCCTAAGTATCTGCATCCCTTTACCACTTACCAACACTGTACCCGCAATGGGTATTGCCATTATGGCGATGGGCGTAATCATGCGTGATGGGTTAGCAGTGATGTGCGGCATGACCCTAGGCTTGGTGTGGGTAGGGATTATTAGTGCAGCGCTATTGTTTTTTGGATTAGAAGGCTTAGTTTTAGTAAAAGATACAATTAGATCATTTATATAGCCATGTTTCGTATGATATTAGACCTTATAAAAAAACCATTTTTCATTCTAAGCATGAGTGCACTCTTATCACTGACCGCCCTACTCGCTGCTTTGTTTTCAGAGGCCTTCCTTGGCTTAGAGCCATGCATTCTATGCATTTATCAGCGCATTCCATTTGCAATTGTTATTGCCTTCTGGCTGATTAGTTTCTTTAAACGCTCCAGCCTTAAAGTAATGAGCGCCTTAAGTAGCATTGCACTTCTTATCAATAGTGGTATTGCCACATATCATACAGGCGTTGAGCAAAAATGGTGGGCTTCGGCGTTTGAAGGCTGCACCGTGCCTGCAAACTTTTTTAGCAATGAGCCACAAAGTATCTTAGAGAATATACTAAGCACCCCATCGGCGCGCTGCGATGAGATACCTTGGCAAGACCCTCTACTTGGCCTTTCTATGGCGAATTACAACATTGCACTTTGTTTTGGATTGTTTGCTGCATTATTCCTAAGCCTTTACTTATCGAAAACAACCAAAGCTGATCAAAAACAAACAGTCGAGGACGCAGTTTAAAGCTCGTCTAGCTCTGTATCCCAGTACAGAAAGTCGTTCCAGCTTTGATGCAGAAAATTAGGAGGAAAGCTCCGGCCGTGTTCTTGAAGTTCATGGATAAGAGGCTGGCGCGGTTCATTAATCGGGAACATACCGGCTTCTTGCGGCATCTTACTCCCCTTCACAGTATTACAAGTCCGGCATGCCGCTACTATATTCTCCCAGTTTGTGCGCCCTCCCTTGGCTCTAGGCACCACATGATCAAAGGTGAGCTCATGTGTCTTATACTCATCACCGCAATATTGGCATTGCCAACGGTCTCTCAAAAAGACATTGAAGCGAGTAAAAGCCGGTGAACGCGTCACATTCACATATTCTTTAAGAGCCAGAACACTGGGTAATTTCATCTCAAAGTCTGGAGATCTTACAGTTCTATCATATTCAGAGATAACCGTGACACTCTCACGAAAAATGGCCTTAACAGCTTCCTGCCAAGGCCATACAGATAAAGGGAAATAGCTTAGCGGCCTGTAATCCGCGTTTAATATTAATGCTGGGCATTTCTCCAGCGGTGTAATCCTATCCATATGCCTTCTCCTATTGCTCCCATTGGATACAGGTGGAGGCCTGACGTGATAGAAAGGATTATTATTATTTTTAAAGTCAGCGGTTCAGACCCCGCGATTCTATAATTAATTATACCATAAAACGGCTCTTTCTTTAAATAAGCTTAAGATTATAGAAAATTATACGCTGATATTTAATTTTTATATTTACATAACCTTTGAGGTATGTCTATATTCTCATCGAGGGAAATAAGATGAATAAGTTATTTAATAGATTATCCAGTTTTGTTGAAGCACGAGCACACTATACGACAGAACTGCCATACAATTACAACAATATACTCGTTGTAAATAGCCTTAAGGAAATGCGTGAAGCAAGAGACCACGCACCAGAAGGTGTAAACTGCATCATTTATCGTAGAGGCGAATTAAGTCACGATTTTAAAAGCTTTGCACAAGCACTTAACATGTGGAAAGACAAAAACAGTCATAAATCATATAGAACAGAAGATTATGAAGCTGATCTACCACCGCATTTCCGTGATACGCGCTTAGCCCTCGAGCAAGATATAAGCGATTTCAAAGCCGCTTTTACATTAAAAGGCGAGCAACCAAGTTTAACTGTAAGAACATTGGATCACCAAGGATACTTAAAATACCAACCAGAACATACGAAAACTCCAGGAGAGAAGACTCTTTTCGATATGTACCATGCAGATACATTATTTTGGCGAGGAGCCATCATATGGCAAGAAGGTACAGAGTATATTAGGGATGAAGATGCTAAATTAATAAGTGAACCAGGTAAAATACCGCTTTATGAGCCAAAATTATTTGCACCAGTACACCGCCTAAAAGAAGGTGATATCGCTTTATTCTCAGGCTACTTACAATCTCCTAACCCTTTTATTCATCGGCATGGCCAAATTAAAAAAGGCGATGTAAAACTTGCCGCTTTCACAAATAGCCTTCCGTAAAAAAGGCCGCATCCAATTTGGATACGACCTTTTACTCAGCGTCACTTAACTAAAGAGAGGATTTATTCTTCACCTGCTGCCGGCTCAATTTTAGCCGTAGCTTTATAATTTCTGTCTATATATAAAATTTTATATAAATTATATTAAAAACCCCTTAACTCTGCTTAACCTCCTAATATATTTAATAAAAACTCACCGCCGCTACGGATCCCCTGCTCGTCAATTGAATGTGGGAGCCCTACTGAAGTGTGGCCAGACACTTTATGACCAGCCTTCGATAGCGCTTCTTTCGCAGCGTAATAAGCCTCAACCGGAACAACATCATCTGCTTCACCATGAATAAGTCTAATAGGCAATTTATGAGTGGCCTCCGCGCTATCGCCGATCAGCGCTCCTGAAAATCCTAGAACACCTGCCAACCCCTCTTTATAACGAGGCGCGGTATATAAGCTCATCATCGTGCCTTGTGAAAAGCCTACTAATGCTGTCTTTTCAGGTTTAACACCGTATTTTTGTATTTGCTCACTGATAAAACTCTCTAAAATCGGTGCGGCACTTTTCACGCCCTCTAACATGACATCAGGGTCACGGTTTTGCAGACTAAACCATTGATAACTATCCGGATAACCAGGCGGCACCATATCGCATGCAAAAGGAGCATCAGGAGATACAAAAACTGTGCGCGGCATAGATGGCACCCACATTGGCGCTAAACCTATCAAGTCACGACCATTTGATCCCAAGCCATGAAGCAAAACAACAAGGCTATCTACATCGCCATTTTCGGCGCCTAATTCATATGTATTTTTAATATCATTCGTCATATATTTTGAAATAGCATGCCTATGCACCCCGCGCATAGTTCTTAATGATTTTATTCACATACCGCTTGTGATACAGTGTCACCCGAGGAGACATAAATTATGGATTATGATTTACTACATATTCAAGGAAAGCCCTATGTTCTCATGCCTTTGCATGATTATCGTGCCTTAATGGGATCAGATAATGATGATGGGTTGCCTGAGGATGTTTTAGATGCATTGGCTGCAAATCAAGAGAGCCCTGTTAAAATCATTCGCAAATATCGCGGTATGACGCAAAAGGTTCTTGCTGATGAAGCCGGCATTTCACGCCCTTACTTAACTGAGATCGAAACAGGCAAAAAAGATGGCTCTTTGCGTGCGATGAAAGCGATTGCCGCCGCCCTTGGCGTTAATGTTGGGATTCTCGCTTAAACATTTCTTTAAAACTCATATTTATCAAGCGCTTGCTTAAGATCAGCGATAAGATCTTCTGGTTCTTCCAAGCCCACTTGGAAGCGTAAAAGCATCCCTTTCTCTGACCATGGAACAACCGTACGATAGTTTTTAAGATATTGTGGCTGAAGCAAGCTTTCATAACCGCCCCAAGATGACCCGATCGGGAAAAGCTCTAGGCTTTCAACGCATTTCCTGACGTTATCTCTGCTACCCGGCTTCAACAATATAGAGAAAAGCCCGTTAGTCCCTTTAAAATCTCGCTTCCATAGTGCGTAATTTGGATCCGTTTCCAAGGCTGGAAAATAAATACGATCAATTGCTGGATGATTTTTTATGCCGTTCACGACCTTTAGGGCACTTTCGCCATTTTGTTTCATACGTACAGGAAGACTTCGAAGGCCGCGTAGTGCTAAAAACACATCATCCGGCCCAGCGCAAACACCGATATCCTTATGATTATCTTTAAGTATTTTATAAAGCTCTTTTGTACGTGCGATCACAACACCCATCATGATATCAGAATGACCGCCAATATATTTGCTAGCTGAATGAATTATAATATCAACGTTATGCTCAAATGGATTAAAGAGTACACCCGATGCCCAAGAGCTATCAATCATTGATGTAATTCCGCGCTCAGCGGCTATTTTCGCGATTAAGGGTACATCTTGGATTTCAAAAGTCGCAGAGCCAGGCGCCTCCATATAAATCACGGCTGTATTCTCTTTAATTAGGTCTTTTATACCGTCACCTATATCCGATGCAAAGTACTCGACCTCTACACCATAGCGGCTCAATACATTTTGGCAGAAGTCACGTGTTGGTGGATAAATACAATCGACCATCAACAGATGATCACCTGCTTTTAAGAAACTAAAAAGCGCTGTCGTTACAGCAGCCAAACCTGACGGAGCCACAACAGAGTCATAGCCACCTTCAAGTTCTGCCATTGCTTGCTCAAAATGACGTGATACTGGCGTACCATAACGCCCATAACGATATTCACGTGTTGGATCTTCGTATGCATCAAGTGTAGGGTATAGAATAGTAGACGTACGCGTAGCCGGAGTATTCACAATTCCATGGAATTCTTCGGGGGCTTTTCCTTGGTGTAGCATGCGCGTTTGTTTTGAATATTTACTTAAGTCTTTTGACATTCTCATCCCCCTATAATTTCGTATTCACGATCATGTGTAAGTGCTGGAATAGCGTGACGTGCTTTCTCAACTTCTTCAGTTGATATTTCAGCATAGATTATCTCTGGCTTTTCTCCACCAGCCTGTGCAAGAACCTCTCCCCAAGGCGAAATAATCATTGAATGTCCATAGGTTAGACGACCACCTTCATGTTCACCCACCTGCGCGGGAGCCAGTATATATGATCCTGTTTCTATTGCACGTGCACGTAAAAGAACTTCCCAATGAGCTTGTCCAGTCGGCACAGTGAAAGCTGCGGGCACAGATATAATCTGCGCCCCTGCTTTGGCAAGATCACGATGCAGATGCGCAAAGCGTACATCATAGCAAATGGTCATGCCCAGCTTGAAATCATCAACATCCGCGACCACCGCCCGACCGCCGGGTCTGTATTCTTTACTCTCAACGTAGAATTCCTTACGTGAAAGCTTTACATCAAACATATGAATCTTATCATATGTCTCAATTAGCGTCCCAGAAGGTGAAAAAAGATGCGTACGATTAGCAAGCTGCTGCTCACTGAGCTTCACGCCGAGTGAGCCAATTAAAAGCCAAACACCAAGATCTTTTGCCAGTTCGGAATAAAATTTTATTGGTGTATGCGTTGTCTCATCACCAGAAATCTCAAGCTTTTCACGCGCATATCGGCGGATATAATCTGTGTTTTCTGGTGTTGCGATAAGACGCGCGCCATTACTCGCCGCTTCACGAATCAAAATTTCCGTTTGCTTGAGGTTTTGCTGAATATCTGGACCAGCATTTAGCTGTACGCACGCGGCTTTCATAGCAAACTATCCGTTTAACAGTGCGTCTAACTGCCCTTTTGCATCTAGGGCATGCAAATCATCACAGCCACCAATGTGCTGATCATTAATAAAGATCTGCGGCACAGACTTAGGCCCACCAGTGCGCGCGATCATATCGTCACGACTTTTATTTGTGATGTCATAGCCTATATATTCCACACCCTTTTTATCGAGCAAGCCCCTTGCTTTTGTACAATATGGGCATGTTGTCCAATAATAGATTTCTACTTTTGCCATTTATAAATCTCCTGCTATATATCTTTTAACAATATAGGGCAGAGCCATGAACACACAAACAGATATTATCATTTCGGGCGGAGGAATCGCTGGATTAACGCTTTCTCTTTTACTGGCAAAGCTTGAACTCTCGGTCAGTGTTATTGAACCTCACCCACCGAAGAAGTCAGCAAAGCCCAACGGCCGAACGATTGCGCTCATGAATAGCTCCCTGAATATCCTCAAAAACATCGAAGGTGTTTGGGATCAAATTGAGGATAAGAGCGCCCGAATGGAGATGATGCGTATTATCGATATCTCAAGACCAACAGAGGACGCTGTGCGCACTGAATTTCCAGCTTCGGATATTGGACTAGAGCAATTTGGTTACAACATTCCCAATCAGCTTTTACGCAGCATACTTTATGATTTAGCGGCACAAAACGAGCATATTACACTTCATAAAAGCGCGCTAATCGACTTTACAGTTAATGAGAGCCAAACCTATGTTAAGCTTGAAAACGGCCACGAACTCACGGCAAAGCTGATTGTAGGCGCCGATGGCCGCAGCTCCAAGGTCCGCGAGCTTGCAGGCATAAAATCCGTACGTAAAACTTATGATCAAGCGGCGTTGACCTTCGTCATCAATCACTCACACGCCCATAACAATATCTCAACAGAGTTTCATAAGCCGCATGGCCCACTCGCTTTTGTCCCCCTTCCCGGCAATCAATCTAGTATTGTATGGGTTGAAAACTTAGAAACAGCTGAGGAGCTCAAAAACCTCAGCGCAGTTAAACTAGCTGAAAGATTAGAGGATAAAAGCAATCATTTACTTGGTGGTATTACGATAGAAACGACGCCTGAGAGCTGGCCGCTTTGCACCATCAAGGCCAAGTCTTTGAGCACACCACGCTGCGCACTTATTGCTGAAGCGGCGCACGTAATGTCCCCTATTACCGCACAAGGATTAAACCTTTCACTTCGTGATGTTGCAGCCTTAGCAGAGAGTATTGCAGATCATGCACGCTTAGGCATTGATATTGGCTCAGGCGCAGTTCTTAAAACATATGAAAAAAGGCGTTCCACAGATGTTGAAACGCGGGTATTTGGCGTTGATAAAATGAATGAAATTGTAAGCAGCCAGCGAAAAACGATTAAGGAACTTCGACGTTTTGGTCTCAAAGCTCTTGATGTTTTACCCGCCGTTAAAACGCTCTCTATGCAGGTGGGGCTCGCCCCGCAAATGGATATAGGCCGGCTTGCGAAGGGTGAGCCGCTTTAACATTTAACCAAAGCCCTCTTTTACAGCTCTTGCAAGGGTCAGAACATAAACCTCATTAACACCTGCTTTTTTAAGTGTTTTGGCGCATTCATTCACCGTTGCCCCCGTTGTATACACATCATCGATGAGCATAACAGCCTTACCTTTAAGGCTGTTTTTATAACGTTTATTGACTGCGAAAGCTTTTTTGACATTTTTATAGCGCCCCTTAGCATCCATATATCCTTGAGAAACAGTGGCGCGCGTTCTTTTTAGTCCGTCATTGATCGTTGGTATTCCAGTTTCTTTTGCAAGAGCCGATGATATCAGCGCTGCTTGGTTATAGCGCCTTGATATCAGACGCGTATAATGCAGCGGGACGGGCATTAATATGTCCGTGTGCTGAAATAAATTCTGCGCCGCCCTATTCATCCAGGGCATAAAACTCTTTACGGCATAGGTCTTGTCCGCATGCTTAAATCCTAAGATTAAAGCGCGGCTACCGTCATCATATTTCAAAGCAGCTCTAGCGTTTTCAAAATGCGGCGGGTAATCAAGGCAAGATGCGCAAAGTGCACCATCTTCCACTTCAAATTCAAAAGGAAATCCACAAGAATTGCAAAAAGGCTCATTTATAAAGCTTAACTCACGCCACGCGCTAGCTGATATCATCCCTTGTTTATCAACGACCTCACCGCTAATAACGCAGCGCGGCGGAAGAACAAGATTAATCAGTTGTGAAGCCGTTTCTTTTAAAATGGTTTGCATGGGTTTTTATAGCTTAATGCATTATATTAAGCTATAAGTAGCGGCTAAAAATACTAAAAGTTACGAAAAACGTTAAAAGTAACGATGATTTAACCATTTGATGTAAAAACAGTTCTATGGCTCAGAAGGAAGATAGATTACAGACACGAGAAGATACTTATAAGGAGAAGCGAAGACTTCTACTCAAGGATCTTGATAGGCACACCATCCAAAAGGCATGGTTTACTATTGCGCACCTCCTGCTTAGTGAAGATGCCAAGGTTGTGGATATGGGGTGTGATGATGGGGCCATGACTTATGCGATGGCCGCTCTTTACCCTGATGTTGAATTTGTTGGCCTTGATAAATCCAAAAGAAAGATCAACCGCGCTAAAGAACAATTTAAACTTCCAAACTTAAGCTACAAAGTCGGGGATGCCTCATCAGAAATTTTTGAAAAAGAATCCCTTGATGCCATTATTAACTCCTACATCCTTCATGAGGTTTATTCTGGATCGCGTTACAATGAGCAGATCGTAAGTGACACGTTGCGTAAGCAGTTCAAAATGCTAAAGAAAAACGGCATTATGTTCATTCGCGATTATGCCGAGCCTGTCTACGGCGATTATGTGCTTTTGGAAATGCCTGATAAACCAAGCAAAGGAAAAGAACTCTCCGAGCTTTCTGAAGCTGATCTTCTGATCTGGTATGCTGAGCACGCACGTCCGCGTCATGACCCTGGCTGTGGCGGCTTCTTTTTGGAAGAGTTGCCTGAGCGTATTCCTAAAACACGACTGTTCCGCCTACCTTCCAAATGGGCTTACGAATTCATCATGCGTAAAGATAACCGTGATACATGGGATGATGAGCTTCCTATGGAATATACGTTTTTTACAGAAAGTGAGTTTCGTAAAGAGCTGCGCTCTCATGGTGCACGCGTGCAATATTCTGGGCCGTACTGGGATGAAGATATTACGACGGAAAGTTTTGACGGGCGTTTTAGACTCTATAGCGATCTAGATGGCGCACCACTTGGTAATCCGCCAACATGCTTCCTTGCTGTTTGTTATAAAATGGACGACCGAAAGAGCCTATTCATCGAGGAGCGGCGACCAAATAGCAGCAACAAGAGCAACCTCAAAATTACGGCTATGCGGGATAAAACGACCGGTGAAATTAACGATGTCGTTTCACGCGACATTGATTTGAGCGAGATCATCCCCTATCGCATTGATCACAACGGTCACCTTAAAATCTATCTGTATGATGGTGTTACGCGTTCTATCGCAAATGCCGTGCCGCGCGGCGGGATTAATTTTGATGGCCGTAAATGGAGCGGACATATGGTTGAACCTATCGCCGTTGATAGTGGCGCATTGGCTGAAGTGGAAAAATTTGATGTTCCGCACAGCGCCAAATTCGCTAAAGAGCACTTAGGAATTCTTCCGCAAGAAGATGCGATACTTGAACATGGCCCAGATTATTATCCAGCGCCGGACCTGATTGATGAGAAAGTTCATACTTATTATATAAAATCGCAAAAATCTGATGGATTTATCACCCCTAAAAACCAAAAAGGTGTGAATGAGAAATTTACAGCGAAAGGTATTATTCGAGAGTTTGATGCACAGCAGGTTTTGGATGCTATTACCGTTGGCATGATACCAAACTCTAGACTTGAGCTACAAATTCTAACACTTTTCCAACAAGTCGGAATTGAATCCGAAACATGGGTAGAAAAGAAACTTGAGCTTCAAGTTAGTGAGCTTGTAAAACCCGTCAACTACGAAGATATCCTTAAGGAGATGAACGAAGAAGATGACCGTTTCAAAGCTGTAAAAGGGACAACTGGTGATGTGCGCGCTATTCAATCCACTTTCGTGGAAGAAGGTCAAACGCGCGGCTCAGTTGCTGGACTATCCGCAGAAAGTGTTGATTTCATCGTGCATGATGGAAAAACGGTTAACACGGCTGTCATCCTTCCGTTAACGCAGGATCTTAAAGGGCAAATCCATGCTGGATTTAACATTAAGCACCTCCCAGTTCCACAGCGCCATGAAGGTAATGGCATGACCATCGCTGCGCCGAGCTTGAATATCCCGCCAGAAGTGACAAATCAGAAGCAGCTCAAACGCTTTATTGCCAATGAATATGGCATTGAAACCCGTTGCGTCTTTAAACTTGGTGAAAGTTATTTCTCACATCTTGGTATTTCACCTATGCGCATCCACCCTTTTGCGATTGCCGCACCGCCTGAAATGCTTAAAGATCCAGGCAATAGCTTCTTGCCTTTTTATCAGATGATGCTCCTTCAACGCGCCATTTGGAAAGAACCACATATGATGACGGTTCTTGCACGCTCTTATCGCTATTTCCATGATGATCTACAACTTGAAGCCAAGATGGATGTGAATAAAATCCTTAAAAGCCGTTTTGATAAACAACGACCAAACTGGGCTATGCCAGTTTCCGCGGCCTCTGAGGTTGCTCATGAAATTATGGAACAGCGACTTAAAGATCGCCTGCAAGAACGTGAGAATGAAGAAATTCAGCAACGCTTAGAAGAACAGGAACGCCTGCGTGAAATGCTTGAGGGTGAGGATGATGCTGCTTCTGAGGTTGAAATGGGTAACACCTATTACAAAGGCAAAAAGAAGAAAAAGAAGAAAAAGAAAAGCAAAAAGAAAGGCGTTCTTGTTGGCCTTAAAAATATTGGTTTCTTCAACCAGACCAACGCAGAAGATGATTTTGAAGATGATGAGGATGAGCTTGAAGATGAGCTAGAAGATGAGCTAGAGCACGAAGACGAAAACAAGCTGAGTGAAGCTGAGAAAGATGAAAAAGCCAATAAAGAAAAAAAGAAAGCCAACGAAAATAACTTCAATCAATTCTCTAGTGTCGATAGTGAGTTTGCCGACATTGAAGACGATGTAGAAGATGAGCCTGAATATGATGAGCCTAAAAAAGACAATCAAAGTCCTAGCCTTGAAAAATGGTAGATAAGAATTCGATTCATATCTTCGATCGTAAATTAGCCGCGCAAAGGCGCGAGCGCGCCGCTAAGAATTTCAGCGAATACGATTTCCTGTTCAAATGGACCAAAGATAATCTCATTGAACGCCTAGAGGTCGTAAAACGTGATTTTGAGAGAATTGTACAAATTGGTGCGCGCGGCGGCCCGCTTATCGATGGCGCTATCACTCTAGACCTCAATAGCGCCTATAACCCGGATATCATTGCAGATGAAGAGTTTCTCCCTATAGCACCGCAGAGTTGCGATATGATTTTGAGTGCGCTCAACCTTCATAGCGTCAATGATTTACCAGGCACGCTGATTCAAATCAAACGTGCTCTTAAGCCAGACGGACTATTTATCGCAGCCCTATTTGGCGGCGAAACGCTTTATGAGTTAAGGGAATGCTTATCAAGCACAGAGATGGATTTAAAAGGCGGCCTATCACCTAGAGTGGCGCCATTTGCCGACAAGCAGGACGCAGGCGCACTCTTACAACGTGCTGGCTTTGCCCTGCCAGTTGTAGACTCAGACATCATTACGGTTAGCTATGAACATATATTCAAGCTGATGCATGATCTAAGGGGAATGGGTGAAAGCAACTCTATCAATGCAAGAGATAAGAGAAACCCAGGACGAAACTTCTTTTTTGAAGCTGCTAAACGCTATAATGAAAAATATGCAGAAGATGATGGACGTGTAAAAGCCAGTTTTGAAATTATCTTTATGCTTGGCTGGGCGCCGCACGAGAGTCAGCAAAAACCACTTAGGCCCGGCAGCGCAGAACATAGTCTTGCAGAGGCCTTAGGAGACAAAACATCATGAGTATTAACGTTCACATAGTTCCGATCTTAAGTGATAATTACGCCTATATTTTAGAAGGTGCAGATGACAGTGTAGCCGTCGTTGATCCGGGCGAAGCGGCACCAGTTATCAAGTATCTTGAGGAGCATGGGCTTACGCCAACACTTATCCTTATAACACACCATCACTGGGATCATGTGAACGGTGTCGATGAAATACTTGAACGCTTCCCCTGCACTTTAGCCGGAGCAGACCCCGAAGGCAGTGCACCAGACAGCCCTGCTAAGAAAGTTATAAAAGCACGTTTTGATGAAGTCCTTTATGAGGGCTGCAGCTTTAGCTTTGCTGGAGAAGAGGTGCAAACTCTGTCTACACCCGGCCATACGCCAGAGCATTTATGCTATTACTTTAAAGAGAGTGGCTTTGTTCTGTGCGGTGACGTGATGTTTTCAATGGGATGCGGACGTATTCTAGACGGCAGTGCTGCAGAACTTTATAGTTCATTGCAAAAACTAGGCGCCCTTCCTGATGAGACGCTCATATATTGCGGACACGAATATACGCAAAGTAACGCAGATTTTTGCCTAAAAATTGAACCAGATAATAAAGCGCTTCAAAAACGCTCTAATGAGGTGAATGCGTTAAGGGCAAAAGGCCTTTCCACTCTACCAAGTACGTTATCCAAAGAAAAAGAGACAAATCTCTTTTTAAAAGCAAAAAGCCCGCAAGCTTTTAAGGAGCTGCGGACTTTAAAAGATCGGTCTTAATTTAGCGCCTATTCTATTCGTCACCACTTGCCTTTTTAGCAGGGGCACGACGACGTGGACGCGATGGCTTTTTCTTTTCTGCACCCTCTGACTGCTCACCATCACTTATATTTTCATCTTTATTATGATGACGGCGACCTGAATCGCGGTGCGTAGGAATTGGAATCTTCTTCTGTGTATTTTGATCACGGTCAGAAACAGCTAATTCGATCTCAAGACGGGATGCAACTTTTCTCAGCTCATGCACCGCTGCATGAAGATTTTCACGCGCACTTGAGTCTTTTTTACTTTCGCTCCAGACTTCATAAGATTTAAGACATTCTGCTGCGCTATCTTGCAATCTTGTTTTGATATCTTCACTCATTCATTTTCTCCATTTTTTCAACTCAAGTTGATAAGATTAACAGTCCTTACGATTTGTGCAAGCTCCCTTTTAGCTCGCACCAAAAACGTTATTTATTTGCTGAGACACACGCACAAATGTGGTGCATTTAGACAAGTCTTTCAATCGGCGCGCCCCTACGTATGTACAGCTAGAGCGCACACCGCCTAAAATATCCTGAAGGGCCTGATTAACATCGCCTCGAAATGGTATTTTCACTGTCTTACCTTCACTAGCGCGATATTCCGCAACGCCGCCTTTGTGCTTATTCATGGCCGTATCACTACTCATCCCATAAAACTGTAAGAACTTCTCACCATTTTCTTCGATAATTTCCTGCTCAGCTTGCTTATGCCCTGCAAGCATACCGCCAAGCATTACAAAGTCAGCTCCTGCACCGAATGCTTTTGCCACATCACCCGGCACGGTGCAGCCACCATCCGCACAAACAAGTCCGCCTAGTCCATGCGCGGCGTCTGCACACTCAATCACAGCAGAAAGCTGCGGATAGCCTACCCCTGTCATCTTACGCGTTGTACAGACGCTTCCTGGGCCAATACCAACTTTAACAACATCTGCTCCACCTAGGATGAGTTCTTCAACCATTTCTCCAGTCACAACATTACCAGCCATAATAGTGGTATCTGGCATTTTTTCACGGATGCGCTTAACAAAACTCACGAAATGCTCGCTATAACCATTAGCGACGTCGATACAAAGTTTTTCTGGATGATTACCGTTTTTCACAAACTGCTCAAGCTTTTGCTCATCAGCTTCAACCATACCGATTGAATACCACACACTGTCTGCTCCATTGTCCTTGTAAAAGGCTTCTAGCGTTTCAATTGGGTAGTGCTTATGGATTGCGACAGTAAGACCGCTGCCCTCTTCCTTAAAAGCTTTGGCCATATCCAGCGTCCCTACACCATCCATATTGGCAGCGATGATGGGCACACCTGTGTAGTTTTTACCGCTCCATTTAAATGAAATTTCACGCGAGATATCTACGTCCTTACGACTTCGCAGCGTCGAACGCTTTGGCCTAAACAATACGTCCTTATAATCCAGCTTAATTTCATTTTCTATGCGCATGGCCTTTACCCTAAATATTGATTTATTTGAAAAATTTGTCTGCAGCGGCGGCAGACTCTTTTTTGGTCGCTATGTCCTGCTCGACACGCACGATCTCATCTTTTAGTTTCCCGATATAATCTTGAAGCTCCTCAACTGAAGCCCCATCAAGGTTTCGTGGAAATTCAGAGGTCTTTTTTATTGGCAAATCTTCATCAAACATCGCGTATGAACGATACGTGCTGCGAAGAGTAAAATCAATAATATAAAAATCATATTTTTTCCTAGATTTATATGCAGAGCAACGCTATAAGTAGTGTGTTCCCGTAAATTATGGTTCTATTGAGACCTTGCCCTATTAGGAACAGGGCGCGGGAAATACGTTATTGCGCCAACCATTTTTAAGGAGAAAACGACCATGGCGACTGCTGTAAATATGTCAGGACAACTACTTATGCCAAAGGCCACAGCTGTATGGCTGATTGACAATACTGTTTTGACATTCAAACAGATTGCAGATTTCACAGGTCTTACAGAGATCGAAATTGAAGCACTTGCAAATGAAGATATTGGCAAAGGCCTTGTTGGCCGTAACCCAATTGAACATAGCGAACTTACACAAGCTGAGCTTGATCGTTGTCAGGATGATCCCGCGGCTAGCCTGAAAATTTCCAAGAGCTCACTGCCACCTGTTAAGTCACGCTCTAAAGGCCCACGCTACACACCTATCTCCAAGCGCGGCGATAAGCCAGATGCAATTGCTTTTATTGTTAAGAACAATCCAGAGATTACAGATGCACAAATTGTTAAGCTCGTCGGCACAACAAAGCCAACAATCGAAGCTATTCGTGAGCGCACACATGCTAACATCTCGAATATCAAGCCGCGCCACCCTGCGGATCTTGGTCTATGTACATGGCAAGAATTCGACAAGGCTGTTGAAAAGGGCTTAAAAGCACAAGGTAAGGACCCAGAAGCTGTCAAAGCTGAACGCCTAGCGCAACAACAAGCAGCTCAACACCCTGAGCTTAGCGACGATAATGCTAGCGATAACTCACAAGGCGGTGGCTTTGACTTCTCAAACTTCCTTGGTGATGCAGAGAGCTTTACAGCCAGCCGTAGGAACAACAACAACGATGACAACGATTTCTAAATCTACGACTGTTAAATAAATACAAAACAAACCCGCTATAAATTTTCTAGCGGGTTTTTTCTTGTTTACCTAGTGCGACCATAAAAAAAGCGGCTGGAGAATGAAATCAACCAGCCGCCAATTCATCCCAGCTATTAAACCGGGGTATTTAGTCTCAGCTTCATGCAACTGAGGCTTTATCGCTTACGCGAATTCCTTCCATTTCTTCTTTAATCGCGAGCTTCTGCTTCTTTAGCGATTTTAAAAGTCCATCCATGGCACCTGGTCTTTTTTGTTCTCGTTCAATACGCATTGATAATTGAGCATGACGCATTTTAAGTGCTTCTAGTCTTGTTTGTGCAGGCGGATTAATAGCTTGTGATTGCATGTATTTCTCTCCCTTTATCAAAAGCGTTTTTTAAATATGTAGAATATATAATTATAGGCATAAAAGAGGCTGTTTAGCAAAAAAGTTACAACATCACACATTACTTAAATAATAATATTTCATAAGTTTCAGCAGACTATCTGGCAATGTTGATATCCGCTTCTTCAAGCACTCGATTCTATAAAAACACACATAACTACTGAATCGATTCGATTATGCACTTTCAATTATGACTCCGAGGTGATAAAAGACTCTTAATTATCGATAAAACTCTATTTATTTGATGCGGTGCAGCGGCTAAATGTAAAAATCCGTGCCCTGCAACGATGATTTTCTTGACAGCTTTTCACATATGTGTATATTGCGCAAATTCGTTGAGGAATTGCGACGTTTTGTCGCTCTAACATAAAGAAACAGGTTACTAAGATGTTTGCAGTTATTCGCACAGGTGGAAAACAGTATAAAGTTCAAAAAGACGACGTTGTTAAAGTTGAAAAACTAGACGTTAAAGAAGGCGACAAAGTTGAGCTGGACGAAGTTCTTTTTGTAGATGGTAAAATCGGCTCACCTTTAGTGAAAGGTGCAAAAGTTATTGCTGAAGTTCTTGAGCAAGCACGTGCTCCAAAGATCACAGTATTTAAAAAGAAGCGTCGTCAGAACTACCGTCGTAAGAAGGGTCACCGTCAACACCAAACGGTTCTACGCGTAAAAGAAATTAAAGCGGCGTAATAATAGCGCTGACTATATAAGAGATTAAGGAGATACATAATGGCACATAAAAAAGCTGGTGGTAGTTCACGTAACGGACGCGATTCAGAAGGCCGCCGCTTAGGCGTTAAGCGCTATGGCGGTGAAGAAGTTCTTGCTGGTAACATCATCATTCGTCAGCGCGGTACTAAGTACAAGCCTGGTAAGAATGTTGGTATCGGTAAAGACCACACTATCTTCTCACTTGTTGACGGTCAGGTTCTTTTCTCAAAGACAAAAGATCACCGTTCAGTAGTGAACGTAGTTCCGGCAAATGATGCAGCAGCACAAGCGCAAGCAGCCGAGTAACTCTTAAGCTATATGAATTTTAAAGAGGGAAAGGTTACAGCCTTTCCCTTTTTTAGTTCTTATTCTCCCCATTTTTGATTAGCATAGCGTCATGAAATTCTTAGATCAGGCAAAGATATATATTAAAAGCGGTAATGGCGGCCCTGGCTGTTTATCGTTTCGCCGTGAAAAATATATTGAATTCGGTGGCCCTAATGGTGGTAATGGCGGACGCGGCGGCGATGTGATTTTCGAAGCTGTGAACACACTTAACACTCTAATCGATTTCAGATATCAGCAGCATTACAAAGCTCAAAACGGCAAGCATGGTATGGGCGATAACCGTACTGGTGCTGGTGGTGATGACTGCATTATCAAAGTGCCTGTAGGAACGCAGATCCTTGATGAAGAAAACGACACGGTTCTTGCTGACCTAACCGAAGACGGCGAGCGTATGATCTTCCTTAAAGGTGGCGATGGCGGTTTTGGTAATGCGCATTATAAAAGCTCAACCAACCAAGCGCCGCGCAAAACCACTCCGGGCTGGTCTGGTCAGGAAATGACAATATGGCTTAGATTAAAGCTTATCGCTGATGCAGGGCTTGTTGGCCTTCCTAATGCGGGCAAATCCACATTCTTATCAGCTGTGTCCAATGCAAAGCCCAAGATAGCGGACTACCCTTTTACCACCCTACACCCGAACCTTGGCGTTGTTAAAGCAGGTGAATATGATTTCGTGATTGCGGATATTCCTGGTCTCATTGAAGGGGCACATGAAGGGCATGGCCTCGGCACACGCTTCCTTGGACATGTTGAGCGCACAAGCGTTATCCTACATCTAGTTGACTGTACACAAGATGATATTGTCGGCGCCTATAAAACCATCCGCACAGAGATGGAAAAATATGACGAGCATCTTGGCCGTAAAAACGAGATTATTGCTATTAATAAAATTGATGCGCTTGGTGAAGAGCTGGCTGAAGATCAGCGCAAAACATTAGAAGATGCTATTGGCAAGCCTGTTATGGCGATGTCTGCGGCGGCGCACATGGGCACAAAAGATGTCCTCTATGAATTAGGCAAAGTGATTTACCGCGAGAAATACGGCGAAGGCGAAGACGAAGAAGGTTTTGAGCCATGAGCCAAAACGCCTCATCAAAAGACGTTTTAAAGAGTGCAGACATTATTGTCATCAAAGTTGGTACAGCGCTCGTCGCGCTCGCAGATGGCTCAGGCGTCAAGGTACAGTGGCTCAATGCTTTAGCGCAGGATATAAAGGCACTTATGGATCAAGGCAAGAAAATTGCCATCGTATCCTCTGGCGGTGTCGCGCTTGGTCGCCCCGCCCTAGGTATTAGTGCAACTACGCGCCCCAAAGACATTCCCTTAGAGCATAAACAAGCAGCCTCTGCCGTTGGTCAATAT
>Ga0208837_1000016_pt1 | contig 31654 bp, 36 predicted proteins | sample DeeseametaMP0327_FD_184214 | JGI IMG/M metagenome (GOLD analysis project Ga0208837, IMG submission 184214) | Marine microbial communities from the Deep Atlantic Ocean - MP0327 (SPAdes) | ecosystem: Environmental > Aquatic > Marine > Oceanic | place: East of Recife, Brazil, South Atlantic Ocean...
AAACGCCTTGCGAACGACCTACACCGCGAAAATTAAAACGCAGCACAGAAAAACCACGTGCAGCAAAAGCCTGAAACATATTATAAGTAATCTTGTTATTCATTGTTCCGCCATATTCTGGGCTTGGATGAAGAACAAGTGCGAGGGGTGCATTTTTATTTTTAGAATGAGAATACCGACCTTCAAGACGCCCTGATGGGCCATTGAAAATTACTTCTGGCATAAAGTTCCCTTTTCGGTTCTTTAGTTTAAGATAGTATGCAGTTAAACCACATAGCAAATTGGTATAAAGCTAGATTTATTGCTATGTCTAGTAATAAATTATAAGTTATTGAAAATAATACACATTAATAATACTGAGATAATTTTTTATGAAAAATAAAACATCTAAAATGCCTATATTTTTAGACTATAATGCGACCGTTCCAATGCGAATCGTAGCAAAAAAATCAATTTTAGAGGCCATAGAATCCCCCCTAAATGCATCATCAGTTCATAGTTTAGGACGCGAAGGACGCAAAAAATTAGAGCACGCAAGAGAAACTTTAGCGCAGCATCTGGGGATTCCAGCATCTCAAATCATATTCAACAGTGGCGCGACCGAAGGTAATAATACTGTCCTACAGCATTTCAGTAATGATAAAGTCATCACGAGCGCCATTGAGCACCCTGCAGTTCTAGAAGCTGTAAAAAACGCAATTCAGGCTCCAGTAAATACAGAAGGTCAAATTGATTTATCTGCCTTAGAGGAACTTCTAATCAAGGAAAAACCCGCACTCGTTTCCATTATGGCCATTAATAATGAAACCGGTGTTATCCAGCCTATTAAAGAAGCTAGCGCACTAATTCATAGACACGGCGCCCTATTTCACTGTGACGCAGCTCAAGCACTGGGAAAAATCAATCTAAATATGCAAGAACTCGGTATAGATTTCCTAACCCTATCAGCACATAAAGTTGGTGGACCGCAAGGAACTGGAGCATTAGCCATTGGGTTTTGCGGTATAACTCCCACCTTACTTCACGGAGGAGGACAAGAAAAATCAGCGCGAGGCGGTACGGAAAATGTAGCAGGAATTTCAGGTTTTGGCGCCGCGTTAACCGAAACCTTAGCGAGCATGGATCAAGAACAAGAAAGACTTAAAAACCTAAAAGATAAATTAGAAACCGAACTCGTAAAAATTGAGGGCATCACCATACACGGACAAAGCGCTCCAAGGGCTAACAATACGACACTATTTTCACTTAAAGGAACGTCAAGTGATACCCTACTCATATCCTTAGATCTCGATGGATTTTGTGTATCAAATGGTTCTGCCTGCTCTAGCGGAAAAGTCAAAATAAGCCATGTTTTAAAAGCCATGGGCGTAGATAATACCTTAGCAAGCGCGACCATTCGAATTTCAACGGGATGGAAAACGACCCTAGACGACATAGAAAATTTCATAGAAGCATTTAAAAAAATTGCTGCACGAGTAGCCCAGTAATGACTATTCCAATCACCTTTATTTTTTCAAATGGGCACGAAAAAACAATAGAAGCTCAAGAAAACCTTTCACTCATGCAGGCCGCAAAACTCAACAACATCGAGGGAATAGACGCCGTGTGCGAAGGTTGTATGGCCTGTGCGACTTGCCATGTTCACATAGACCCCAGATTTGAAAAAATACTTAAAGAAGATGAAGTCAATGAACAAAGTGAAGAAGAACTTGATATCTTAGAAATGTCTCCATTCAATGCAGAGAATTCACGCCTAAGCTGCCAAATCAAAATCACACACAAACTAAAAGGCCTCATAGTCAAAATCCCCTCTTAAGGGCTAAAACACACAATATCCTTGAGTTTTTCTAATAAAATAATATATAAAGCCCTCGAACAAGGATAATAAAATGAATAGCCTAGGATTTGATAAAACCCCTGAAGAAACACGTGTTGTCGTTGCCATGTCTGGCGGCGTCGATAGTTCAGTTGCAGCTGCACTTCTTCACGAGCAAGGCTATGACGTAATCGGCGTCACACTTCAGCTATATGATATGGGCGAAAAGACAACAGCAAGCAAAACATGCTGTGCCGGTCAAGATATCTATGATGCCAAAAAAGTAGCCGATGAAAGAGGCTTCCCACATTATGTTCTCAATTACGAAAGTAACTTCAAGCAGTCTGTAATTGATGATTTTGCAGATAGCTATATCCGCGGCGAAACCCCCATCCCATGTGTAACTTGTAACCAAACTGTAAAATTCAGAGACCTCTTAAAAGTAGCAAAAGACCTCGGTGCAGATTGTATGGCAACAGGCCACTATATTAAGCGCACACTGAGTGAAGACGGCCATGCACAGCTTCACCGTGCTCACGATCACGCAAAAGATCAGAGCTACTTCCTTTTTGCAACCACGCAAGAGCAGCTTGATTTTCTAAGGTTTCCTCTAGGGGGCTGGAGTAAAACCAAAACACGTGAAGAAGCCGAACGACTTGGGCTAATCACTGCTGATAAACCAGATAGCCAAGACATATGCTTCGTACCTGACGGTAACTATGCAAAAATAGTAAAATCCATCCACCCTGAAAGCGAAACCCCCGGAGACATCGTCCACCTTGATGGCCGTATAATTGGTCAACATAAGGGCATAATTAATTACACAATAGGTCAAAGAAAAGGCTTAGGCATTGGAGGCGGTATAAGTGAAAATAACGAACCACTCTATGTCATCCGCATAGATGCTGATAAAAACGAAGTGATAGTAGGCCCTAAAGAAGCACTCGCACGAAATGTCATTCACATTGACAACTGTAACTGGCTAATAAAAAACAAAGAACAGAGCTCTATTGATGTAAATGTAAAGTTCAGGTCTGTAATGCAGCCAACACCAGCAACCTTAGAGTTAGGGAGCAGTGACGACACTAAAGTTATATTAAAGACCCCACAATACGGTATAGCACCCGGACAAGCGGCCGTTTGCTATATCGATGATCGTGTTATTGGCGGCGGATGGATTAAAACAACTAGCCAGCTTTAAACGAAAAATTATCGCCCAAGAAAATCAACTTCTGAATCAAGTTCACTGTCCGCAGGTGGATTAATTTCCTCATCAAAATTCATAAACATTTCGGCCTGCAAAGATAGAAGACTGTTATATTTTATCAAAAGATTACGGTGCTCAATCTCTGTTTGCTTATCTGCCATATAAACAATATCTTTTTCAAAATCCACTCTAAGGGATTTCATATATGTTCTGTAGAAAACTAACAAATCCTGAATTGATTGCAGCACTTCCTTATCAGTCGCAAAATATAACTTATATCTCTCTTGCTGCTCCCCCCAGACTTCTGCCCAAGACTTATTAACCTTTGCTTGCTCTTCATTTTCAAATTGCTGAAACTCAGATTCAAACCGTTTTTGCGCCTTATCAAATACAGCCATAATAGCATCAGCTTGCAAGCTCAAACTCATAATAGTAGCTTCACCTAATCCACGGTTTTCCTTGACGAACTTTCTGCTCCTCAGGTTTGCCGGTTTAAGTAGGTCATCCATTATACGGCGGCTCTCACGATATTTTCTGATTTTAGCCCTAACTTCATTCAAAAAGTCATTAAGAAAAACCTCAAACTCTTGCTTAAGCTCCAACTGTCTTAAAACTTTTGCTTCTTTTTCACGTGCAATACGCTCAGCTTCTTTTCTTTCATTGGCTAAACGTGTCTGCTCCTTAATACGCTCTAATCTCTTAACCTCTTGATTAGCGGCATAATCTTGATAAAAGCCATAACCAAAATACCCCGCTATACCGAGTATTAAAACCAAGCCATATGTTAAAAGTTTATTCCAAGTTTGAACGCTCATTAGTAACCAGCCCCTTTCAATGCACCTTTAAGTCCACGTGCAGCCCTTAATAAAGCTACATTAAAATCCTCATGTGCGTCACCATCTGCACCATCAGATATATATTTCAAACATAAAAATGGTACCTTTTCACGCGAACAAATCAAAGCCAGCGCAAAAGCCTCCATATCAACGACATCGTAATCCAGTGCCTTTTCGCTAACATCGAAATTATCGCCGGTTCCGCATACACCACTGACTAAGCCATCAACACTTTGACCATACTCCAAAACAACAGGATCATCTGAAAATGGAGTCTGCCCCAACTTAAAACCGAGCGGAGTAACATCCATATCTCTTTGAACAAATGAAGTGGGATTTACAATCGTTCCACCTTTGTGCTTTCTACTGCCCGCAGTACCAAGGTTAACAATCAGGTCTGGCTTATCGTTCTGCGCCAAGTAACGTGTTAAGGAATACGCCGCATTTACTTTACCAATCTGCGTATGAAGTAAATCATACTCTGAAAAAACATCCTGACTTTCTTGCTCCATCGCAAATAGTAAAAGCGGCATAACTACTCTCTTATAAATTAATTATCTTAGGCTACGAAAACTACGAGAAGAAAACAAGGCTACGAAGACAAAGAACGAACAAATACTCACCACTAATAAATATTCTATAACATTAAAGCCAAATGAAAACAGCGCCATCGCAGACAGTGCAGACAATAAGATAAAAATAGCTTCCGCCATATTCGAACTTGAAACGACGCGCCCTCTAACATCTTTAGCTGCATATAATTGAACAATTGCACGTAGAGGTATCACATAAACGCCAGAGAGCACCGCGATAAAAAACAAATCAAATATGATACGCCAACTTTGCAACGTGCTTAAAAATGATCCAAGCCCCATAAGGGTCCTTACATTGCCACCTACAAAGCCCTGGCTAGCAAAATAAAAATCAACACCAAATGCCCCAAAAAGAAAAACAGATACAGATACATATTTAGTCGAAATACACCCCTTCAAGAGCTGATGATTAACAAGCCCGCCTACAGCAATCCCTATTGAAAAAAGCGCCATAAAAAAACTTAAGACGACATTATCAACTTGGATAATATGCTTTGTGTAATTTGCAAATTGAGCATGATAACTAGAAGCCACAAAGTAAAACCATGCTGTGCCAAAAATTGAAATCAAAACGACAGGCGGCTGCTGCAAAGTTTCTCTCCAAACCTTAAATATGGGTTTTAAAATATTGTATCCAACTTCAACATCCAAAGAAGAAGTAGCTTCAGGAATCCGGTACGAACCGTACAAACCAATTAAAGAAAATAAAACAATGACTAAAGCGCATATAAAAGATCCAAATGGAGCCAAAAAAGCCCCAACCATAGCACCAGTTAGAATGGCAATGTACGTACCACTCGTTACTAAAGCATTCCCACTAATGAGCTCATCTTCCTCCAAATGATACGGTAAAATCGCAAATTTACATGGTGAAAAAAAAGCAGACTGGACGCCAAATAAAAACAAAGAAAAAAGACCAATATACATCGATTCAAAAACTAAAGCGGCGACAGCTATTAAAACAATTAAAAGCTCAGCCCATTTAGTAAATTGGATAACAACAGACTTATCAAATCGATCCGCAATATGACCTGCATACGGCGTAAAAACAACAAACGGCAAAATAAAAATTGCAGCAGCCAAAGACACTAGCATTTGTGATGACAAACCACCTAGATCCCAATAACCATATGCAATCAATACTACGAAAATAGACTTGGCAAAGTTATCATTGAATGCACCACAAAACTGCACCACAAACAAAGGCCAAAAACGCCGAGTCCCTAAAAGATAAAACTGCTCAAACATGACAAAATACAATAGCAAAAGAATTTAGGATAGACAGCCTTAAAATCTCCTTGCTTATTATCTATTTTCAGCGTCTAATAGAACTACTTTGGAACTCTACTTTACTGACCTAGAATCAGCTGAATACCGATAACCAAAGTGCTGATTTTAACGTAAAAAAGAAGGAGTTTCCTATGTCACAGACAGGAACAGTAAAATGGTTTAACCCTGAAAAAGGTTTTGGTTTCATCGTACCAGACAATGGTGAAGGCGATGTTTTCGTTCACATCTCAGCTGTAGAGCAAGCTGGCATGAAGACACTTAACGAAGGCCAAAAGATCGAATTTGAACTTCAGGAAAACCGCGGCAAACAAGCTGCAGGCAACCTAAAAGAAGCTTAATCCTTAAGCTAAAAGATAAAGTTTTTTAAAGGCCGCTATTTAAGCGGCCTTTTATTTTATAAGCGCGCCCTTATATTGCACCGCAGCTTGTGCAGCGCACGTCTACTTTTTGTTTTAGCTTAAAAAAAACGCTATACTCCATTTGATAATTAACAAAGGAGCAAACAAATGCAGTCTTATGCCTCAGTATCTGGAGGAGTAATTTTCGTTCCAGAAAAAATTGACAGAAAAACTCGCACTGCGTCATATAGCGAATTCATTGAAGAAGAAACAAAACCATCAATGTTTCGCCCACTAAGCTTCGGTAAACGTAAAATTAAAAATAAGCAACTGGTGACACAAGTCGCTTAAAATAACTCCATAAATATATTCAGCTTAAGAAAACCCCTTGCCCTTCCGTAAGGGGTTTTGTATGAATCTGACCATAAGAATTTCAATCTTCACGAATGTAAGGAAAAGATCATGGATATCAGCAAAATTGCACCCGGCAAGAATGCACCCGATGAAATAAATGTTATTATTGAAAACACACAAGGTGGTGACCCAGTAAAATACGAAATGGATAAAGATAGCGGTGCAATCTTCGTAGACCGTTTCATGCATACGGCAATGTTCTATCCTGCGAATTATGGCTTTATTCCGAACACACTTGGCGGTGACGGCGACCCTGTTGATGTTCTTGTTTATGCACAGCACGCAATCATTCCTGGCGCGGTTATTCACGCACGTCCAGTTGGCGTTCTTGTAATGGAAGATGATGGTGGCCAAGATGAAAAAATTCTTGCTGTTCCTGTGTCAAAAACACACCCAATGTTCGATGACATAAATGAATATTCGGATCTTCCTGAATGCCTACTTGAGCAAATCCAGCACTTCTTTGAGCGTTACAAAGACCTCGAAAAAGGTAAGTGGGTTAAAATGAAAGGCTGGGAAGGTTCAGCAAAAGCAAAAGAACTTATTCTTGAAGGTATCGATAACGAAAAAGCTGCTAAAGCAGCATAATCATTAAAACCTAAAGTTTCAAAAGCCGCCCATTTTTATAAGGGCGGTTTTTTTATGCCGGGATTGAAAATTTATCCAAAACGCAAATATCTGCATCAAACCCAATACCCTGAAGGTATTCAGCCGCTTTAACACTGCGAACATTACCCGCACACACAAATGCCAACAGCTTATCCTTAGGAAGCTCTTCATAGCGGGCTGGTACAGTCGACACCTCCATATGAATAACATCCCCATTTGCACCTAATATTGGATCATCAGCAACCTCTGCATCTGTTCTCACATCTACAACGATATGATCTCTTTTATTCAGCTCTTCTAGAGAAACAAGTTCAGCCATTTCAATCTCCTTTTTAAATCCTATATATTCAGCACTACCCTGTTCACAAATACCGCACTCTGTATCCTTTGATAGCTTAAGCTTATTAAAACGAAAGCTCTTTAAATCAGCTGTAAAAACAAAGCCAGGCTCTACATCACCATGCCCAAGTAATAATGATAAGATGACATGAGCCTGAAGCGTACCAATCACGCCAACCACACTCCCCAAAACACCGCCATCATTACAATTGCACGCATCCGTCGGAAGCTCAGGAAACAAACAATGATAGCAAGGCTGATCTTTCGCGTACCCCGCAAACACACCAACCTGACCACTATATTGCTGTACACTCGCACTTACCAATGGAATGCTCGCCTCAATAGACTTTTGATTAAGTAATGATTTCGTCTCAAAATTATCACTACCATCAACGAGAAGATCATAAGATCCAACATCAAAACTATCCGTAAAACGCTGGTCTATAGCCTTTACTACAACATCGGGGTTATATTTATTTAGATACGATTCGGATCTTATGGATTTGGGTGCGCCGATATCATCGCCACCATACAGAACCTGACGGTGCAAATTAGATAACTCAACCTTATCATCATCAACAATAGTGATGTGCCCCACGCCAGCGCCCACAACATAAGGAAGTGACGCACAACCAAGACCACCTGCTCCAACGACTAAAATACGCATATCGCTAAGACGGCGCTGATCAATATAAGATATATCAGGAAGAGCTAGCTGCCTTTGATAACGTGAAAAATCCATCTATCCACCATGCTGATGCCAAAAAGGCTTATCAATAAGCGGTGTGGAGGCACTGGCTTGATCTTGCGCTTCTATAATTCCAGACAGATAAGCGGCTCTGCCAGCTTCAATAGAAAGCGCAAAAGCCCTGGCCATTTCAACTGGTTCCCCCGCTTTAGCAACAGCTGTATTCAAAAGCACAGCATCATAGCCCATCTCCATAGCCGCTGCAGCATGAGACGGCGCACCAATTCCAGCATCAACAACCAAAACATGTGACGTAAAACGCTCGCGCATAAGCTGAAGAGCAAATGTGTTATTAAGTCCTCGTCCAGAACCTATAGGCGCCCCCCAAGGCATAAGTACACGGCATCCCACCGCATCTAATCTACCGGCTAAAACCGCATCATCAGTCATATAAGGAAAAACCTCAAAGCCACGATCAACAAGGTCCTCCGCCGCTTCCAATAATAGAAACGGGTCGGGCTGAAGTGTATAATCATCCCCTATAACTTCAAGCTTAATCCAGTTTGTATCAAAAACTTCACGTGCCATCTCTGCGGTCGTAACAGCCTCTTTAACGCTATAACAACCAGCAGTATTCGGCAAAACAGGAATGTCAAACCCCTTAAGGATATTCCAAAAATCCTGCCCTTTTCCAGCAGCACTTTCACGGCGTAACGAGACAGTTAAAGCACCCGGCTGAGATACCTCAATAGCTTTTCCTAATATTTCTGGAGACGGGTATTGAGCAGTACCCAAGAACAAACGTGAGCTTAGCTTTACATCTCCAATTTTAAGAACATCACTCATCTACCCACCTTGCTGCGGTGATACTATTTCAATTTCATCACCATCAATCAAATCCGTAAGCTTATACTCACCCTTGGGAACAAACTCTCCATTACGAGCCACAGCTATCAGCATCTCCACAACACCTTGCTGCTCTAGCACATCATATAAATTAAGCGGCGCATCAAAATTAACAGCCTCTCCATTTACAACTAACTTCATATTAAACCTCACGCATTAGAAGTTTGATATAATCATTTTCCTGCCCAAAAACAAGAGCGCTCACAGCCTGCGCCATTACAGGAGACATCAAATAACCATGCCTAAAAGAGCCATTTGCACTAATAATATTACCGCTTCTTTTAATCATTGGCAGGTTATCAGGATAGCTAGGGCGTAATCCACTCCTGATCTCGAGAACTTGCGAGTCTCCAAAACTAGGATGAAGTGAGTAAAGCGCGCTTAACAACTCCATCGCACTTTTAAGAGAAACACCATCACCTTCAGATTCAATCTGTGTTGCCCCAATCATAAAAACATTATCTTTACGTGGCACAATATAAAACGGATAACGTGGATGCATTAAGCGTAAAGGCCTTCTAAGTTTAAACTCATTATTCCGTACAATAACAAGCTCCCCCTTTACAGCACGCAAAGTTTCATCATCCACGCGTGCGCCCATACCGCGGCAATCAATAACATAATCATAAGCATCACTCACAACCAACGGATCACAAGCCTCGTTTAAAAAGCAAACATCACGTGCCTTTAACTGCTCATAAATTTCCGCCATGGTAAGACGAGGATGAATATGCCCCTCCCCTTTAATCACAAAGTAATTCTTAAAACCTGAAAACAAGCCGGCTTCATCTTCAAGAATATCATCCGAGATCACATCACCGCCAACGACACGTAAGATATGTGATTTAAAACGTTCAAGCATATAACGGTCTTGAGCATGCGCAAGAATCAAACTGCCATTCTGTGCAAAATCAAGATTACTCTTGGAAGATTCGGCAAAATCCTTCCAAAAAGAAATCCCCTCCAGCCCAGCATCAATCCATAAGCCTCCCATATGCTCAACTTCTGCATATGGCGCAAGCATGCCACCAGCAACATAGCTCGCATTTTCAGCAACAAAGCCCGCAGGGTCAAACATACTGACCTGCGCCCCAGCGTGCGATAATTCATATGCGCACAGCAAACCAACTATACCGCCACCCAAAACAGCTACAGCTTTACTATTCATATTGCTCATAAGTTATATGTGAAGCAGGAACTAAGCGATGTCAATCCAACGAGATCAACTCCTAAACTTATACCCTAAAAGTGATGAAACCATGCGTAAATTAGAGGTATCCATATTAAAGACGTTGTCAAAGTACCTTTAACAGTCTGATAAGCAATCCAAGCCCAAAACATCTTCTTACTTGGTTTTTTCAACTTAGAAAAAAAAGAAGGTTTAGCCTCTACATTCATGTCGTTTATATTTATTTTTTCATTCATTGCCGAAACCTATAAAATAGATGCAAACTAGTATTTGACATTTGTCAATTCTCAAGCCTGCAAATACACACTGCTAACAAGCTTTAGCACTATAGCATAAAAAGCACTAGCACTTTGAGCATAACTCCTTACATGGAAACTCTGCAGAGCAAGCAACGCAAGAGAAAGATACTAGAGTTTCAATATCACTCACCTCAATCGTAGCGCCCTTCACATTAATACCTGTAGAAACCTTGAGCTTCCCTAATGCACGTGAGAAAGTCTCAGGCTGCATACCAAGCCTAGAAGCAACTAAAGTCTTATCATAAGGGAGATGTATAGTCGCCTCCCCTTCTGTCTTATTTAAAAATCCAAGTATAAAGCAACCTATTCGCTGCGGAGCGTTTTGCAAAGATATATGCTCAATTTCCTTATCTTTTTGGCGTTTGTTTCGTGCCATAAACCCTAGCATATCATTTGTAAACTGGTTGTTAGACTGTAGCTCCCTATTCAATATAGAAAGACTCAGTGATATTAACGATCCCGATTCTACAACCTCGGCCGTGTATGGATAAATATTATCCTCAAACAAAGCCCCCTCACCAATAATATTTTCCCGTGTGAACACATCAACAACCGCCTGTGCCCCATCTAGAGTTTCACGAAATAACTTCACCCAACCAGAGGAAATGTAATAAAATCTTTCCGCTGGATCATCATGCAAAAACAACACTTGCCCTTTAGAAGTTTTAAGAACATGCGCATCATTAGCCATATCCGTAAAAAACGAATCACTACAGTTGCGAAACAACGGATATTGGCGTAATTCTTGTTCAGTAGTTGCACACATGATTAATCAGTTTCAAATAACAATATAATTTCGCTAATCTATCTAGGTCGAAATTTGATTTTGGTCAAGGTAAAAGCCCATAGTGTTTATATTAGTATATTAAAAGGAGCTCCTACATAATATGGATTTTTTAGCGCAGTGTTTAACTTTCATTTCGAGCACGAATGGTATGGCCACGAGCTTATTCCTCGCTGGCCTCGTTGGCGGCACGACTCACTGCGCAGCAATGTGCTCACCTTTTATTATTGCGCAAACATCAACACAAAGCAAAAACGAGCACGAAGGACTGACACTGAAAAAAATCAGTCAGACCATGTTAATTCCATACCATTTAGGGCGAATGACAACATATGTTGCGTTAGCAATTATCGTAAATAGCGTTATCAATATGGCCTTTTTATTTTCTGATTACAAAATACTGATCACTGTACCGCTCCTCATGACCGCAGCGATCATATTTGCCATCAGCGCTTTTCCCAATTTAGCAATCATATTTCCATGGGCAGCGCGCATCTCAATAAGCCCGCCATTCCAATGGATAAACAAAGCATCAAAAGCACTTACATATAACCCTGGCCCGTTCAAAAGATACTTGCTCGGCATACTTTTAGGCTTTATGCCATGTGGTCTTGTGTTATCCGCTTTAATGGTGAGTGCATCAGCAAATACAATTTTTGATGCAGCAATTGCAATGTCGGCCTTTACAATCGGAACAATGCCTGCTTTATTCCTCATCGCATTTGGAGCAAACAAGATCCAAGAACGTTATCCCTTGATTTTTAAGAGGATATCTCAAGGGGCACTTGCAATTAGTGCTATTTGGCTCTTTGTTTTAGCTGGTACATTAATTATAGACTTTTAAAAGAAATGGTTTTTTGAAAAGGAAAGACAAATGATCGAAAACCAAGATAATAAATATAACTACGAGGTTCTCAAAAAATTCGCTATCGCCGCAGTATTTTGGGGTGTAGTCGGGTTTGCAGCTGGTGTGTTTATCGCCACACAAATGGTCTTTCCTGATCTGAATATTGAACCATATCTCAACTTTGGCCGGCTACGCCCACTCCACACATCAGCAGTTATTTTTGCTTTTGGTGGTAACGTGCTTTTGGGTACGAGTTACTACGTAGTCCAAAGAACATGCGGTGTTCGGCTCTGGTCTGACAAACTCGCAAACTTCACATTTTGGGGTTATCAAGCCTTTATCGTCATGGCTGCACTGGGCTATCTACTCGGGTACACACAAGGTAAAGAATATGCTGAACCAGAATGGTACGTTGATATCTGGCTAACAATTGTATGGGTTGCCTACTTCATCAATTACCTTATGACTATCGTTAACCGCAAGGAACCTCACCTTTATGTGGCAAACTGGTTTTATCTTGCATTTATCGTAACTGTAGCGATTCTTCACTTGGGTAATGGTCTTGCACTTCCAACAGGCATTGTAAGCGGAAAGAGTTACTCAGCATTCTCTGGTGTTCAAAGTGCAATGATTCAGTGGTGGTACGGTCACAATGCGGTTGGTTTCTTCCTAACGGCTGGTTTCTTGGGTATGATGTATTATTTTGTACCAAAACAAGCAAATCGTCCTGTCTATTCATATAGACTTTCTATCGTTCACTTCTGGTCTTTGATTTTTATCTATATCTGGGCTGGTCCACACCACCTTCACTACACAGCTCTTCCTGACTGGGCACAGACACTAGGCATGACACTGTCTATTATGCTTTGGATGCCATCATGGGGCGGTATGATCAATGGTGTTATGACACTTTCAGGTGCATGGCATAAACTTAGAGATGACCCAATCCTTCAGTTCCTTATTATTGCACTTGCATTTTATGGTATGTCCACATTTGAAGGTCCACTCATGTCTATTCGTGCCGTAAACGCACTATCTCACTACACAGACTGGACAATTGGTCACGTGCACTCTGGTGCGCTCGGTTGGGTTGGTTTCATTTCATTTGGCTCACTTTACTACATGATCCCACGCGTATTTGGCCGTGAGAGAATGTATTCTACTAAGCTAATCAGCATGCACCTATGGATCGCGACTACTGGTATCGTATTCTACATCACAGCAATGTGGGTATCCGGTATCATGCAAGGCCTAATGTGGCGTTCATATGATGAAATGGGCTTCTTGGAATATTCATTCGTTGAGAGTGTAATGGCGATGAAACCATTCTACGCTATTCGCGCACTCGGTGGACTACTCTACCTATCAGGTGCACTTATCATGGCTTATAACGTTTTCCGTACAATCCGCGGTGACGTAAATGTTAAAGAGCAACAAAACCAAGACAATATTAAAGCACAAGGAGCGACAGCATGAGCTGGATGAACAATCACGATAAACTAGAGAAGAACTCTCTTCTTCTGCTCTTATTTACAATTATTGTTGTATCAATTGGCGGTATCGTTGAGGTCCTTCCCCTCTTTAGAAAAGAGACAGTTATTGAGCCAGTAGAAGGCGTGCGTCCATATACGCCGCTTGAGCTAGCTGGATATAATATATATATACGCGAAGGATGCTATAACTGTCACTCACAGCAAGTGCGCCCTCTTCGTGATGAAGTTGTTCGTTACGGTCACTATTCACTAGCTGCTGAGAGCATGTATGACTTCCCATTCCAATGGGGCTCAAAAAGAACAGGACCAGATCTAGCGCGTGTTGGCGGTAAATATTCTGATGATTGGCACGTAGCACACTTAAAAGAGCCACGCGACCTAGTACCAGAATCAATCATGCCTTCATATAGCTTCCTCCTGCATAACGGTGCTAAACTGGACATGACAGCTGACCTAAAAACACTTCGCGTCCTTGGCGTTCCATATACTGATGAAATGATCGAGTTCGTTAAACAAGACATGGTTACTCAAGCTACTGGTGAAGCAAGAGCAGACATTACAGGCCTAACAAACCGTTATGGTGAAAAGGTTAATGCACGTGACTTTGACAGCAACCCTAACCTTGTTTCAGAAATGGATGCACTTGTAGCTTATCTTCAAGTTATTGGAACCATGGTTGACTTTAAGGCTGCTGAGAATATTGAAGGAAATGAGTAATGAAGGAGCTTTTTGCTAGTGCTAACTATGGTCTAATTGGCCTACTTTTCTTCTTCACATTTTTTTGTGTTGTCGTTTTATGGACGTTCCGTCCAGGCGCGAAGAAGAAATATGACGCACATGCAAACATACCTTTAGATATCAAAGAACAAAACAAACTCGAGACACATATACCGGAGTAGTATAAATGAGCGACGATCACAAAAAAGAAATTGATGACGTAAGTGGCGTAGAAACAACAGGACACGAGTGGGATGGTCTAAAAGAACTGAACAACCCTCTCCCACGTTGGTGGCTATGGGTTTGGCTTGCTTCAATAGTCTGGGGCGTAATCTACTTCACACTCTATCCTGCATGGCCTGTACCTGGTGGACATACAAAAGGTGCACTTGGCTATACACAGTTTAACGAGCTTAAAGAAAACCAAGCAGAAATCACTGAACGCCAAAGCCAATATTTAAAGCGCTTTGAAAATGCATCTTACAAAGAAATTTTTGAAGACCCTGAACTCTATGCATTTGCGAATGCTGGCGGAGCCTCAGCTTTTAAAGATAACTGTGCGACATGTCACGGTGCAGGCGGTGTAGGCGCAAAAGGCTACCCGAACTTAAATGATGATGATTGGCTATGGGGCGGAAAACTAGCAGATATCGAACAAACTCTTAAATATGGTATTAGAGCAGAACACATTGATACACGCGTATCTCAAATGCCAGCCTTTGGTAAAGACGGCCTACTCAGTGCCAAAGAAATCTCAACAGTCGTAGACTTTGTACTCGCTTTATCAGACCCTAAGAAAGACGCTTTCACATTAAAAGGTGCTGAGATCTTTGCAAAGCAATGTGCATCTTGCCACGGCCCACAAGGTAAAGGTGACCATGAATTTGGTGCGCCAAATCTAACAGATAAAATTTGGCTCTATGGCGGCGACAGACACACCCTGTATGAAACTATTTTTTATGCTAGAGGCGGTGTAATGCCAAATTGGGAAGGCCGATTAGATAGTAATACAATTCGTCAGCTTGCTGTTTACTTACACGAGCTAGGCGGCGGTGAAGAGCAGCTCACAATGGAGGGCAACAACAATGACCACGGACAAGACACCGAGCAAGATAACTAATTCTGAAAAGATATACGAAGAGCACGAAGAAGCTGTAAATAAAGCTGGTGACATCCAGTATTTTGAAAAACAAGAAAAAGTTTACCCCAAAAGAGTTTGGGGTAAATACCGCCTTATTAAATGGCTTGTCATGGCCTTTACTCTGGGCATTTATTATCTCTCCCCCTTTATTCGCTGGGACCGTGGTCCAAACGCACCAGACCAAGCCATTCTTATTGATTTATATGGCCCGCGTGCCTATTTCTTCTCTATAGAAATCTGGCCTCAAGAAGTCTACATTCTCACTGGCATCCTTATTCTTGCTGCCATTATGCTCTTCTTCATTACGTCATTAGCAGGGCGTATATGGTGCGGTTATTACTGCCCACAAACTGTATGGACAGATCTATTCGTTTGGGTTGAGCGCTTTGTACAGGGTGATCGGAACGCACGCCGTAAACTCGCTGCTGCACCTTGGAGCTTTGAAAAAATATGGAAGCTAACTCTAACACACTCCATCTGGATTGTAATTGGCATGTTCACGGGCGGCGCGTTTGTTTTATATTTTAATGACGCCCCCACCCTCATCCAAGATATCATTAATCTAGAGGCATCCCCTGTCCCCCTATCATTCATTGCTGGCTTAACATTAAGCACATATATCATGGCTGGATATGCACGCGAACAGGTCTGTACATATATGTGCCCTTACGCACGTTTCCAATCTGCGATGTTCGATAAAGACACACTCATCATTGGGTACGATGAAGCACGCGGTGAAAAGCGTGGAAAGCATAAAAAAGGTGAGACTTGGGATGGCCGAGGGCACTGCATTGATTGTACAGCTTGTGTTCAGGTCTGCCCTATGGGTATTGATATTCGCGATGGCCTCCAAATGGAATGTATTGCCTGCGGCCTATGCATTGATGCATGCGATGGCGTAATGGAAAAAATAGGGCTAGAAAAAGGACTAATCCGCTATGACACCCCTGCAGGAATGGAAGAAAGCGCACGCTTAAGAAAAGAAGCCGGCGAAGAAGGAGCGCACAAAACACACCACGCTTCTACATTTAAATTTTTCCGTCCACGCACATTCTATTATGGTGGAATCATGACACTTGTCGGCTGCATAATGCTATATGCACTGATATTTAGATCCCCACTTGAGCTACACATACTTCGCGACCGCGCTCCCGTATTTGTACAGCTTTCAAATGGCGATATTCGAAATGGCTATGTCCTAAAGATTCTAAATAAAACACATGAGCATAAGCATTTTACACTTCATGTTGATGGCATAGAAAACTCCCAAATTGATATCAAAGCTGCAGGCGACGCGAGTGAAAACGATCTCTTTGTTCCAGCAGATAGCGTTGGCTCATTCCGAGTGTATATAAAAGCTCCTATAGAGCCTCAAAAAGCATTAGATATAAAGTTCATAGTTAAAGATAAAGAAACTCTTGAGACTGCAGAATATAATAGCGTATTCATCACTAGACGAGACTAAAGATGGACAATACTTCCCAGCAAAAGCAACTGAAAGGTATTCACGTTCTATGGATGTTTATAGCATTCTTCGCTCTCGTATTTGCTGTAAACACTATATTTATTACAGTGGCCTTGGATTCAAAACCTGGCCTTGTTATTGAAGACGCTTATAAAAAAGGCATTAATTATAACGAAACCCTTGAATATTCAAGGAACCAGCCAAACTACAAAAATAAGATCACTGTAAAAAATAATAAATTTTACTGGCAACTTAACGATGAATTTGGCACTCCCATTGAGGGGGCAGAAATTAAAGTAGCCTTCAAACGCCTTGTAAACGATAAAGCCGATATTTTTTCGTCACTTGACGCATTAGGTAATGGCCTCTATGTAACAGACCTAGAGCAACTTCCTTACAAAGGGCAATGGATGGCTCAACTAAATGCGACATGGAAAAACAAAACATTCAAAAAGAACCATTTGTTCATACTGAAGTAAACACAGCAATTGAAGCCAGCTACGATACACTTGCAACCCCCACAGAAAATGAGGGTGAGCTAAGTATAAACCTATTAGCAAACGGCATATATTGCGCCGCCTGCATACAAAAGATTGAAAGCACGATAAGGAAAGAAAAGAATGTTACTTATGTGCGATTAAACTTCTCAACTAAAAAATTATTAATCAAATGGACAGGAAAACCTGAAGAGGCAAATAATTTTGTCAAAAAGATTGAAAACCTTGGCTACCAGCCAGCTCCCTATAATTTAGAAACTCAACAGAGTGAAGTACGAAAACAGGAGCGTTTCCTACTCTTATGCCTAGGTGTATCAGGCTTCGCAATGGGAAACATTATGCTCCTATCTGTAAGCCTCTGGATGACCGATGCTGAGACTATGGGTCCGGCTATGAGAGATTTTCTGCACTGGGTATCTGCAATTATTGCGATCCCTACACTTCTCTACGCTGGCCGTCCATTTTACCGCTCAGCATTTTCCGTACTACACAAAGGTCATACCAATATGGATGTGCCCATAACTGTAGCACTGTTCCTTGCAAGCTCTATCAGCTTATACGAAGTTATTAATAGCGCAGAGCATGTCTATTTCGATTCTAGTGTAATGCTGCTCTTTTTCTTACTTATTGGACGTTATTTAGACTTTAGAGCCAAAAAACACGCAACGAGCACTGCCACAGAACTTCTATCATCACTAACAGGATTCGCAAATGTCATAATAGATAATGACATAAAGCGTATGCCTATAAGCGAATTAAAAGAAAATATGATCATTTTGTTATCAGCAGGAGAAAAATTACCTGTCGATGGCGTCATATTAGAAGGTGAAAGTGAAATAGACACCTCATTGGTAACAGGAGAAACACTCCCACAAAATGTAAAAAAAGATGATTTTGTTTATGCTGGAACCTTAAATATAGCCGCACCAATAAAAATTACGGTACGTAAAGAAGCGAAACAAACACTGCTATCTGATATCATAGACTTAACAGAAAAAGCCCAACAATATCAATCACATTACACTAGAATAGCTGATAAAACCGCTTCATATTACACCCCAATTGTACATCTAATTGCAATAGCCGCGTTTTTATATTGGTCATTATACGTACATGTTAGCTGGCAGGACGCTCTCATGATATCCGTGACAGTTTTAATCATTACCTGCCCCTGTGCACTCGGCTTAGCTGTCCCTGTTGTCCAAGTTTTAACAACATCAAAACTCCTTAAAAATGGTATTATCCTCAAATCAGGTGATGCTTTAGAGAAATTAGCCTCCATAACAACGGTAATTTTCGATAAAACAGGTACATTAACAAAAGGGCAACTTGAGCTGATAGGCGTGTACAATGATCAAGACATTCAACTATCAGCTGCACTCGCAAGCAATTCCAACCACCCACTCTGCAAATCCCTAGGAAAATATGCACAAAACCACTTTTCGATACAGCAAAATCAGTATAAAATACGAGACATATCGGAAGTAAAGGAAGTGAAGGGTCAAGGCATTGAAGCAAAATATAAAAATTGTACTATAAAGATTGGTAATAGACGTTATTGCGGTGATAAAAATGCACCTAAAACACCTAATACTGAGCTATGGCTTCAAGATGAGTACGGAAAACGTACACCACTTTATTTTGAGGATAAAATTAAAGACGACGCTTACGAAACAGTACAAAAATTTCAAAAAAAATGTAAAAATGTGGCCCTCCTATCAGGAGATACAAAAACAGTGACAGCAAAGGTAGCAAAGGCTTTGAACATAGAAGAACACCGTGGAGAACAGCTACCGACAGAGAAATATAATTTCATTAAAAACCTTAAAGAAAACGGTGAAAAAGTCCTTATGGTAGGCGATGGACTTAATGACACACCATCATTAGCGCTAGCAGATGCCTCAATAGCGCCAGGAACGGCCCTTGAACTAGCTCAGAGGCATTCAGATATTGTGTACATGAGCAACAAAACTAGTCCTATTTACGACACTTATATAGCTTCTAAAACTTCACTCAGCCTAATCAAACAAAATATTGCACTCGCAATCATCTATAACGTCATAGCGATACCTATTGCATTTATGGGCTACGCTACACCTTTAATCGCAGCAATTGCTATGTCAGGCTCATCCATTATTGTAATATGCAACTCTTACAGGGTAAACTTTAAGTTATGAGCGTTTTCTTCTTCCTAATACCCCTTGCTGTATTTTTAGGTTTTGCAGGCCTAGTAGCCTTCATATGGAGCCTAAAGTCTGGGCAATATGACGATATGGACGGAGCAGCTATGCGCATCCTCATAGATGAAGAAGAGCAAATACAGCACACAAGCCCAGATGAAACACAAAATAGAGACAGTAAATAAGCATTTATTTGCAATTAATTGATCATAATCAATTAATACTATCGTCTGCGCCTTCATACTCCACTACAAATATGCAATAATCCATTCAAATTGTTGAACTACAAGGAATTAAAACAATGAAAACCCTATCTAAACTAGCGTTGCTCGCAACAACTGCAGCAGTGACTTTCGCAAATCCTGTCCAGGCTGGAGATGTTACAGGTACAGATCTTCTAGCTAAAGAGCGTTTCCAAATTCGTGCACGTGCAATTGGTGTTATTCCAGATGATGGCGGTCACACTACAATTGGCGGTAAGCCTGATGCTGACAATGCATTTGTACCAGAAGTTGATGTTACATATTTCATGACAAACAACTGGGCACTTGAACTTATCGCTGCAACTTCACCGCACGATCTTAAACTTAAAAACAGTGTACTCGGAGACCTAGATCTAGGTGATACTTGGATCTTACCACCTACCCTAACATTGCAATATCACCTAGACCGTGAAGCTAAATTCAGCCCATATGTAGGTGCCGGTATTAACTACACACTTCCATATTCTGAAGATGCCGCAGGCGGTGTAGTTACATCACTCGATGCAGACGGAAGCTTTGGCTTCGCACTTCAAGCTGGTGCTGATTATTGGCTAAATGATAACTGGGGCTTAAACTTTGACGTTAAAAAAGTATGGCTTGATGTGGATGCAACAGTAAACAACACTATTACTGGTGAAGTTGAGCTAGACCCATGGATTGTTGGTGTCGGTGTTTCATACCGCTTCTAATCTAATATAAATTCACTAAGAAACCCGGCTATTTCAGCCGGGTTTTTTATTAACTTGAAAATAGCATGAACAATTAAATTCTAAATGCTTAGAACCCCATATACTGTAAGCACATAACAACTTCTGCATAATCAAACAAAAAAGCAGGAAATATACAAATATCAATACCTGAACAACCCAAAAATTAGGCATAAAAGCCTAAAAATCACATTATATTGAGCCACACATACAGAGCAAAATAAATTTGAAATTTATTTATTAAATAAAAACAATTACTTAAGTTGCAATTTTATTCTACATATTAGCTAAAAGCCACATAAATAAAGTGCAAAAATCAATATTCAACACGGATAGTTTTATATATAAGAAAAAACGCTATTAGATTACATAATATGTACGTCAGTGTAATTTAAATGAAAATAACTCAAAAAATAATCTTCTCGTCCTAATATAAAAAATAAAAAGAAAAGCAAATAGACTTAACAAACACTAAAAAATGATCTTTTTTTCTAGCCTATTACTCCAATCATGGATATAGTCTTATGTATAGTAAAAGAATTATAAAATGCCCTACGAAAACGATCACACTGAAATATATCGTCCGTTCACAATAGATCGTGAACGTAACTACACGTTAAACGACATTCCTGCTGGACCAGATGGAATTTATCCTTTCATACTTGATTTAGACGGAACAGAGATAAAGTTTGCATGTGAAAAAACTATATTAGACCGCTTTCAAGATCAGGACGGTCAGTGGCGTTTTAATATTAAATGGGAAGTAAATACAATAAACCACCCTCCTTTAAAAAACGTGAACGACAACGATATAGAAAACCATATAAGTGAAGCACTCACTGCCTTTGGAGAGAAGCACAATACGAGTCGTATCGGCGACATTGTGGTAAAAATACATCCTCATGCAAGACAAAATAAATGGCACTGGTCATGAATAAAGTTTCAGATAAATACATAGAACAACTTGAAAAAGCGCACGGCAGTATAGCAATGACACTGGGCGTTCTTAAAGCTGTTGAACAAGGACAATATATCCCTTCAGAAAACCTTATTCAGTCAGCTAAAAGCATGAGCGCGACAGTACATCCAAGCAAAAAAGACCATATTAAAGGCTATATTTTCGCTAGCGGCAAAGTTAACCGTCTTAAAAACATTGGATATCAAAGCTACACGGCTGAACTAACACAAAGCTCATTACAACTGGCAAGTATTGCTGATACTCAAGCAACGCAATTTATCGAAGAAGGCACCTTTATCGCTCACCTAGCACGCTCCCTAGATGCCGAAAACAGCCCCTTTACAGAAAGCGATATTATGCACGGCTATATACAGTCAGACCAATCACGTGCGCTTGGTATTTGGGACCACTACTCTGCACAATATGCCGCTAACGCAACAGGCCACGCCGTAACCGTCACCCCAAACTCAGATCCAGAACGTGTCTTTGTAAAAAGTGAACTACCAGTACTTCTAGCGTATCAAAAGTTAGAAACGATGAATGGTAAACCATTTGAACTTTTCCTTGATTATAAAACCGCACTAGAAAACGCAGGTTACAAAGGGCCGGAATTATACCAAATCATAGATAAAGACTTAGTGCAGGGAACTTCGATTGAATATATGCGTTCATTTTCAAAAGGGTTTCAAAAATCTCTAGAAGTGCCAGTTAAGCATGATTTTAATAAAACCTTTTCGGACGATATAAATGTACTATACAAAGAGGCTGGAAATGATAGATCTTATCAAAATACAGATACAGAGTTTGAAAACACAATTACAACGCCAGCCCATTAGCTAGCCTAGCATATTGACACAGTACTAAACTTCACTATTCTACGCCAAATTCAACAAAACCATACAAATATAGCAGCGCTAGTATGCACAGCCCTTTAAAAACCTATAAAATACGCACAACAATGCTTTTAACTACCATAATAGCATTAAGCTTACCCTCAAATGGCGCATTAGCTGAAAATTCAAAAACATTACAAGACCGTCTACCTAACGAAGTTGTAAACAACAAAGATCAATTCTTAACTTTTACAATTGAAAATGACCTGTTTGGCTCGGGAACAGACCAAAATTATACGAATGGAGCACGCCTCACATATTTTGATGTTGCTTCAACACCACCTGACACCGCTTATTTCATTACAAACTACTTACCTCTGATAAGCATTAATGAAACCAGCTCTACTACATATTCTATAGGACAAAACCTCTACACACCTGAAAATATTACAACAAAAACACCCGATCCAAGCGATAGGCCTTATGCCGCATTTTTATACGGCTCAGCCAGCTTCACCACACTCAAAGACAATCACATCGACCAATTAGAAATGACCCTTGGCGTAATAGGTCCCGCAGCTTTAGGTAAAGAGGTGCAAAAATTCGTACATAATACCATTGATGCAGATAACCCTGCCGGCTGGGATCACCAATTAAAGAATGAACCTGGCGTTATCTTATCATGGGAAAGAGTCTGGCCAGGTGCATATAGCAAAGAGTTTAGAGATCTAACTTTCAGCGCAGATCCTTTCACTGGGTTTTCTGCCGGTAACATTTACACTTATGGCTCAGCCGGTATGACATTAAGCATCACACCAACGAAGCATAAATGGCAATCCCCCCCACCACGTGTACGTCCTGCCATGCCAGGAAATGGGTATTTTTTGGTACCAGAAAATCAACACTCGTGGTCACTCTTCACAAGTGTAGAAACGAGAGCAATTGCACGAAACATCTTCCTCGACGGAAACACTTTCACGGAAAGCCCATCCGTAAATAAAAAACACATCGTCAATGATATTAATGCTGGTGTAAGCTATACCTACGGCCGAACACAGCTATCATACACAGTAACATGGAGATCAAAAGAATTTGACAACCAGAAAGATCCGTCCATTTTTGGCGCGATATCAATAGGAAGAAGATTTTAAATACGATATGTATTGAATGCAGTGTTATTTTAACTAAATAACATATTTTAAACATGTAAATTCTTTTCAAAATAATTTACATGAATTTCATCGTCAAAAAATTTATACGCAACCTCAAACAAAAGTATAATTTCGTTGATACCTTCCTAATCAGAATCTAAATATCACTAATAAAAATAAATATAAATTTGCTCAATAATATTCTAACAAGCTCTTAGCATGTAAAAATAGAGCGCATTATCTTACGGTCTTAAATTTAAAAGCACTCAGTACATTCTCTAGAAAATGTAAAATTATTCACACATACACATACTAAATAATTTATATTTTTTTAAGTCCATATAAAGATAATCGTTAATATTTCAACTCTTTTTCACCTCCTCACCAAAATATAAGTAGAAACTAATGTAAAAAAATAATTCAACCCCTTATATAAAAAGTTTCTTATAGTGACATTTAAACTAATTAGCTTATTAAAGTAGCATTTAAATAACATTTTATTACAAAAAACTGATTTTCGTACGTCTTTTGAGAAGAATGTGTTGACATAAAATACATTTACGATACAGGTCGTAAATGTACAATAACGAGACATAGAAATTAGGTGAAAAAATATAAATTCGCACATAAAATGAGGGCATGAATAAATAACATTGTAGCCTAAAAACTACAAAAAATAGTTAAATAAACACAACTCACTAAAAGCAACAAGAAGTAAGTTCGAATAAAAACAACAACTTAATAGAAAAAATCTAGAACCAGCGCATCTTTTTGAATAGTAAAACTTGTAAAGCTACGACTAACATCAATATGCCACAGAAAACATAAAAGGCATCACCGTTATCAGAACCAGGGATTCCTCCCACATTTATACCAAGCAAACCTGTTAAGAAGCCTAGAGGTAAAAAGATAGCGGCTATAACTGACAACACATACATATTTTTATTCATTCTATCCGCAAGGGTATTAGATAGCTCATCTTTAACAATCTGAGCCCTCTCACGAATAGTATCTAAATCTTCTATATACCGAATAACCCTATCCATAGCCTCCTGTAGACGGCGCCTATGAGTTTGATCAAGCCACGGCTGTTCAGATGTACGCAAGTGTGAGATCATATCCCTCTGAGGCGCAATATAGCGACGAAAAACGATAGCTTGCTTACGTATCTCAGTAATTACCTGTCTTTCCTTAGCTTCTGGAGCGTCCATTACTAATTCCTCGATATCATCAAGACGTTCATCCATGCCAGAGAATACAGGCTCCATACGCTCAAATAATCGGCCGACCAATTGGACAACAAAATCACCAGAATTCTTTGGCCCCCGACCTTCACTCAACCGCTTTTGTATATCCTGCACGGTCTTTAAAGGACGCCTGTGAACACTAATAATGCGGTGCGCATCAACCCATAATCTAATCGAGATCATATCCTCAGGTTCGGAGTCTTCATTCAGGTTAACACCCCGCAAAATCATCAAGGCTCCACTCTCAAATTCAAGAATACGTGGCCGAGTTTCTTCCGCAAGAAGAGCATCAATAATAATATTATCAAGGTAAGTCAGTTCACGCTGCAACCATTCTCGGCTACTCGGTTCATTAGCATCCAGATGAACCCACGCTAAGGCGTCGTCCTTAATTGTCTGAGAAATAGCTTCGCCTACAAGCGGTTTTCCATGACCGTCACCTTCAATCGTGACAGCATGCGTTATACCTTTTTCATTATGCATGATTATTCACCTTAATTATTTCCGAGCTTTTTATATGCAAATCTCTCTGCGGATATGGAATTTGGATTTTATGCTCATGGAACTTCCTCCATATAGAGAGCATAACCTCACTATGCGGTACCCAGCGCCCCTCAGCCACATCAGCCACCCAAAAATGTAAAATCATATCTACAGAACTCTCACCAAAGTTACGCAGGTAACACTTTGGCTCTGGGTCATTAATACATCTTGGATGCTCTTTAGCAGATTCTAAAATCAATTCTAAAGCTTTCTCAATATCAGAATCATAAGAAACACCAATGGCAATTTCAATTCTGCCTTTAGTATTGGTAAGCGTCCAATTCACAACACGATTTGTAATCAAATCTTCATTCGGCACCAGTATTTCACGGCTATCAAATGTTTCAATTAATGTATATCTAGCATTCGCCTTACGAACAAAACCAAATGTACCATCCGATAACTCGATCAAGTCATCTTGCTCTACAGATTTCTCAAACAACAGAATAAGGCCGCTAATAAAATTTGAAGCAATTTTTTGTAAACCAAAGCCAAGACCAATACCAAGTGCACCACTAAAAACAGTCAATGTTGTAAGGTCTATGCCCACAATATCTAGTGCAAACAGTGCTGCAATAATATAAATGCCAATATGAACAATCTTAAGAATAAGAGCGCGATTGGCTGCTCTGATTTTTTTGAACTCACCAATACGTTTTTCAGCAAAGTCTGAAACAATAGCCGCTAGCCAAAAAATCAAAACAACAATAAGTATAGATTTAAGCGCCCTATAAGCACTAATCTCGAAAGCGCCGGCTTTAAACGTAAGCGCTTCAGTATCTAAATATTCACGAACAATATCAAAATGCCCTAAAGCGCCGAACGCTAATAACAATGTAAGTGTTAAAAAGATAAGCCACTTTGCATGAATGCCCTTAGGCTTCACAATATTAATCCATAAATTCGCCATAAATCGAATATATAGAATTTTTTATAAAAATCTATCGCTTCAATTAGAATATACCAAAGGCACCGCTAATAGTTACACGGCATGGGGTAACACCATAAAATAGATAGCATAAGATAATTTATGATATGCTCATTTTATCTTTGGATGGAGACACACCAAACTCTCTAGAATATTCTCGGCTAAATTGAGTAGTACTCGTATAACCAACCTCAAGTGCCGCACTGCCAACGTCTTTCATCTTGGTCCTAATTAAGTTTCTAGCTTCTTGTAAGCGTAATGTTTTCTGAAACTGTAAAGGACTCATATCTGTAATAGACTTAAAATGCGTATGGAAAGAGGAAACACTCATACCTGCAGCTTTTGCTAAGTCTTCAATTTTAATCGGGGCAGAAAAATTACTTTTTAGCCAAGCAATAGCCTTGTTTACTTTTTCAGCATGAGAGTCCGTAACACCAATCTGTGCTATTTGCGCACCTGCAGAACTTCTTAAAAGCCGAATAAGGATCTCATCCACGATAAGTGGAGCAAGCAAGTCAACGTCTTCTTGCTGCTCTATTGTCTCCATCAAACGAATAGCCGATTTTACAATTTTAGGATTGCTATTACCAACGTATACAGCGCTCGTTTTATGGGCTTTTGGAACTCCATTTGGAAAAACCTTTATATTGAGCTCCTGCAGCTTAGCAGGGTCAATAGGAATAACCATGCAATAATACGGTTCCTCTTTTGAGGCCTTCGTAATACGCACATTCATTGGCACTTCAGCAGCGTAAACCACCATCTTCGAATTGTCATACTCAAACCCGTTAGTAGATAAACTCACCGCTTTTGCACCTTGCGGTACAATACACACACTAGGACGTGATAACATGTACGAACGCTCTGTATTTAGCTTAGACTCGCGGTAAACCTGAACGCCATCCTTAATCAACTCAAATCCATCATCATGCGGCGCATACTTCCCTAACAAACGGGTCAACTCCTTTAGGTCTGCAGGCTCAGGAACCTGCACAGCTTCATCCAGTGCATGAAATTGTGCAATATTTGATATTGTTCTCATAACTTAAACCTCACTCACTTCATTATATTGTGGCTCATGTGCAAAGAGCAATGTTATCACGCAAACTATTAAGGCTAACGCGCCGTAGCATAGCGTTAATTCAAACAGATCAAGATAATTACTGAGCCGTCCCGCTATCAATGTCGGTACAGCTGCACCAGCATAAGAGGTCGCGAAGATTACCGACAAAACACCTGCACGCTCTTTTTTCTCAACACCAACCATTAATGACCGTACACTCCCCGTTACCACAGCCCCTTGAGCCGCACCAGCAATAGAACTAAAAATCAAAAAACCTAGAATGTGATTTAGATGCATCATGTAAATTAACACAGCGACACTTAGAGTAAAAACAACCATACCCCGCCGCTGAGTTTGCGTAGGTGTAAGCCTCGCAGTGACAGCACTACCAACAGTCCCTGGAAGCAAATAGGCCGAGAACACAAGCGCCGCCATAAAAGTATTGAGTGTGCCAAGCTCTTGCGCAGCTATTGATGGACCATATGCTTGATAAAAACCACCCATCGCCCATGTCGCAACAAAGGTAGCCGCCGCCACAGGATATAACCGGCGATCTTTCTGTGGCAACACCATGCACGGACGTAATGATTTAACAAGGCCGGGCATGCGTTCTACGGTGTCCTTACTAAGTGCAATTAAAACCGAGCAAATTACTAAACCACTTAATATTACAAAATAACATAGATGACGGGCATTCGGCCCATATTCAACGAGCGCACCTGACATAAGGGCACCAACTGTAAGACCAATAAAGGGAGCATTACTGATGATAGTCGGTGAGAGCCACGCGGGCTCTTCCGGCGCAGTATCTGCGACATAAGCCGTTAACGCACTAGAAGCTAATCCACAAGCCACCCCTAAGAAGAAGCGCCCTGCAATAAGAGGCAGCGCACTATCCACTTCTAAAAACATCACCGTCGAAAGTGCAGCCAAGCCCAACACCAACAGGGCCGATGGCTTGCGCCCGATATGGTTTGATATACGGCCAAATATCAACAACGCAAACACAGCACCAGCAAAATAGAACACTGATGTCAACGCAAGATCATTTAAGCTCACATCATTTTCACGGTGATATAAATCATATAAAGGAATGGGCGCAGCTGAAGCCGCATACGCCATCCATAAAGATAACGTCGCGGCAACAAAACCAAATTTAATATTACTCTTTGACATTGTTTTTCATCTAAGTATTCGTCTTGTCGCTAGGAACATCTCTTGGCAGAGTTGCGCAATTCATGCCTTTTACACATGAAAAATCATCAGTACCGACACCAAAACAAGTCATCGATAAAGAGCCTAAAGAATACCCTTCAATGATGGCTTTAGCCTTTCCTTCTTCCACACTAGCAAGCCCTGCCGTATAAAGAAGTGGAATAAAATGATCCGGCGTAGGAACAGCCAAATTGTAATCAGGATGTTCAAGCAATTTAAGAATATCACTCGGGTTCTCAGCCATCTGCCGAATGGCCGCTTCATCAAATCGTTGTGTCCAATCTGTTCCGCTATTCTGCGCCTTCCAGTCAACCAACTTTAAATTATGAACAACGTTCCCACTCGCTAAAATTAAGATACCTTTATCTCGTAACGTCGATAATTTCTGTGCTAACTCAACATGGTATTCTAATGGCTTTAGCGCATTAATAGAAAGCTGAACAACAGGCACATCAGCATCAGGAAAAAGATGCGTAAGCACACTCCATGTCCCGTGGTCAATGCCCCATTGGTCTACATCCGCACCGACCCATGTCGGCTTCACCAACTCGGATATCTCTCCAGCTAGCTCAGGAAGCCCCGGAGCCGGATATTCAACATCGAAAAGCTCTTGCGGAAAACCGTAAAAATCGTGAATTGTTCGGGGCTGTGCCATCGCGGTAACAGCCGTCGCTCCAACATACCAATGCGCAGAAATCACCAAAACAGCACGTGGTCGTGGCAATGCCTTACCAATAGCCTGCCATGCACGCGTATAGTCATTATCCTCTAGAGCATTCATCGGGCTTCCGTGCCCAAAGAAAAATGCTGGTAATTTAGAACTTGAAACTGGTTGTTGTACTGCTGACATTTCTGTGTATTCCTGACTCTCGTTAATTTAACTGCTCAATTGTCACTGTAATGGAATATGCAATGTCCAAGGCGGACGGGTCGCCATCAATTCTGCCAAGCAGGACAAGACCGCCCGCATACTTATCTGCTTTATAAAAGGCTGCCAAATTATTCCACGGTGCATAATGAGCCAAATCACCAGCTTCAGGCTTATGTCCTTGAGGTGCATCCTCTGTACTTAGATTTTTTGGTAAACTACCCGCCGCTTTTTCTGTTCCCGCAAAATCATTCATCTCTAAGGTAATTGGTAGCAATGACACAAAGTCACGTGCGGCTGAATTATCTTCCATAGTCGCCGTTAACACATCACCACCTTCAATGCTTATTTTTATTTTCATGACATCCTCATTTGCCAATGCCTGCCAGCTCAAAGCTATAACGCTTATTAAGACGAAACAAAAAGCTGGCAGCGCTAATTTAACCACGGCTTTACTCACTCATGTTCGGCTGACCGTTTGAAGCACTTAATCCACCATCAACGGGTAAAATTGTACCTGTAACAAATCGCGCATCATGACTCGCCAAAAACGCGATCACGTCAGCAACCTCTTCTGGTTGACCTACACGCTTCATGGCGATACGTGTTTTAAACTTTTCCAGCGTTTCCGGATCCTGTGTGACCATTGCTGCCATATCAGTGTCCGTCAAGCTGGGTGCGACAGCATTTACTCGAACGCCTTTTGCGGCAAAATCAAGTGCCAAAGCTTGTGTCATTATATTGACAGCCCCCTTGGTTGCATCGTACGCAAACCCGTTCCAATCCCCACCAAGACCAGAGACCGAGGAAACATTTACAATCGAGCCTTTGCTTTTTTCCAGATGCGAAATGGCATTTTTAATCATCAAAAATGGGCCAGTTGTATTGATCGATAATTGCTTATTCCAATCCTCAAGAGAGAGGTCTTCGATCGCACTAAAGATGGCAATCGCCGCATTATTCACAAGCACATCCAAACGGCCAAAGCTGTCGATCGTTTGCTGAACAATATTGGCCGCATCCTCAGGGTTTGAAATATCACCAGCCACGATAAGCACTTCATCACCGCCGATCTCATCCGCCACCTTCTGCAGCTTGGATTGTGTGCGTCCATTTATAACGACTTTATACCCGTCTTTTGCAAAGCGCTTTGCCGTAGCTGCGCCCATGCCCGATCCTGCACCTGTTACAATTACTACTTTTTGTTCAGCCATTCTTCTATCCTTTTGTTAATGATACTAACACTTACCTAAAGCGTATCGCGGTAGTATCAAGCGCTAGGTTTACGTTTAGTGCACCGTAAACCCGCCATCCAGAACAAGTGAATGCCCAATGACAAAGCTAGCCTCATCACTGCTGAGCCACATAACCGCCGCGGCAATCTCTTCTGGCTGACCAAGGCGGCCAATCACCTGAACCTTCGCAAGTTCCTTCATCAATTCCGGCTCTTTATCCAGCATCTCTTTCACCATTGGTGTTTCAATCGTGCCCGGACAAATAGCATTAATGCGGATGCCTTCTTGCGCGACCTCTAGCGCCGCACTTTTAGTCATGCCGATAACGCCATGCTTAGTCGCGTGGTAAATTGCACGGCCTGGAAGACCGACAATGCCGCCAACCGAGGAGTTATTCACGATCGCACCAGTACCGCGCTCACGCATGTGCATGAGCTCATACTTCATGCAGTTCCAGATACCGCGCAGGTTGATACCTTCAACAAGGTCGTACATATCTTTTGTGGTGTGTGACACATCTGTCGCGCCGCCTGGCGCTTGAATGCCCGCATTGTTAAAGGCCATGTCTAGCTGACCGAACTCAGCAATCACTTGATCAACCATCGCTTTGACCTGCGCTTCATCAGCCACATCACATTTAATCGCAATGGCCTTTCCACCATCAGCCGTGATTTCATCGACGAGTTTCTGCGCTTCCTCAAGATTGATATCAGCCACGGCTACAGCCGCGCCTGCGTCTGCATATGCCTTTGATGCGGCCAAGCCCATCCCTGCGGCGCCGCCAGTAACCAGCGCCACTTTACCAGTAAAGTCGTACTTCATTTTAAATCCTTATATTTTAGTTTTATTGTGGTTCTTGTGTGTAGTCTTCATCACTAACTTGCTCTAACCAAGTCACGACATCACCCGCCTCATTCGCGGATTGGATCGCAAGATGGGACATTGCACTACCCGGTGCTGCGCCATGCCAATGCTTTTCATCCGCTGGGAACCAC
>Ga0208837_1000017_pt1 | contig 31252 bp, 13 predicted proteins | sample DeeseametaMP0327_FD_184214 | JGI IMG/M metagenome (GOLD analysis project Ga0208837, IMG submission 184214) | Marine microbial communities from the Deep Atlantic Ocean - MP0327 (SPAdes) | ecosystem: Environmental > Aquatic > Marine > Oceanic | place: East of Recife, Brazil, South Atlantic Ocean...
ATATAAACTTGACTATGTTGAGTTAATTAACATTGCCTACTACTATAGAAAAGCTATACTTATCAAATAATAAATTAGTATCATTATAAGGATTCCCATATTCACCTAATATACATACATTGGATTTATCCAATAATTAAATAATGTAATTTAAAGGATTCCCTTAGATGAATACATTATATTGGTTCGATATATCAAATAATTAACTAGATTCATTTTAAGATCTATATCCTATGAAGAATCTATACTACTTTAATTTATCTAATAATAAGAATATGATTCCTGATGGAATGCATGTATATCCTAATTTACATGTATTATTACTTGATAATAACTAATAATTCTAAAATAATCCATTATTAAAACTAAATCCTTATACCGAAGTACAATTCTGATTAATAGTAAAATAATGTTTTGTATTATACATATGAGTAAAGTAGATAAAACGGATTGGTACAATAAAAGAGAATTTTTATTAAAAAGAGAAAAACTATATGTCGAAAGATTAGAACCTTTATTTAAACTATAGACATAATTAAATTAAAATTAGAATGCCGATCTATAGTATAGATAGGGACTTTAGGAATTAATATATTAGAAATCTATTCCTATATTGAGAAATTTAGAAACTATATACAAATCAACAAGTAAATATATACCACAAAAGAAAGAATTAAATTAATTATTAGACATTATGTTCTTTATAGAAAACCATGTAGTAGATGCATTCGAAATAAGATAATAAGATTTGAAAATGTAAAGATCCACAAATTATGATACTAAACATATTGATGATCCAAGAGTAGAACAAATATTATAGTAAGTACTAAGTGATATATAGACAAGTGATAATACAAGACATAAAGTTGATTATGCCGATAAAATGAGAGATGCTTTAAAAAAAGAAATTCTACTCGAAGAAAAGGCATAAGATATTATGTTAAAAGAATTAATTTTAACTACCGGAGAGAAACTAAAACTTATGTCTTAAATAAAGATGTCTATAGTAGTATAACATAGTTAAAAATGAAATCATAAAAATAACTTATTAGGATATTCTAATATTTTTTATGATAATAAAATTGATGAATCTAGTTTCTTTACATATATAACATCATTACAAGAATCATAACCCCAACAAATCAAATAAAATAATAAATCAACAAATGGAATAATAATTCGAAAAATGTTCTGATTGTAATCAGGAAATGTTCTATGGATCCAAAATTCATAATTAAGAATGTGTCGGTAAAATCAAGTATTGCGATAAATGCGGAGAAAATATCACATGTTCATACAATTAACACAATGGAGTCTGTACTAGAAGATTAGTTACTAATAAACCCAAGTAATGTTCCGACTGTAAATAAGATGTTTATGTCAAATTCGCTATACACAACGAATAATGCCCTGGAAAATATTGTGATAAATGTGGAGATTACTTCAAGAATGCTACTTATGGATAACACAATGGAGTCTGTACTAGAAGATTAGCTAATAATAAGCCACCCGTATGTTAATATTGTGAAGAACCATTTTCAATGAAAATATCTGAACATAAAATCGTATGCCCTGGAAAAAAGAAGACTTGCTTATGGTGTAAAGGAACATACTATGGAGATAACAAGATCCATAATGATCAATGTAGATTGATGTACAAGTAATGCAGATATTGTCAAGAGAGAATTAGTACTGATATCAAAGTACATAGTATATAATGTAAGAAGACTTGCTGGTATTGTAAATAAGTAACCGATGGAAATTTTGATGCTCATAATCCTATATGTCCCAATAGACCCTGAATAATTCAATGATCCTAGTTTTGATCGTAAATAATATAATTAATATAAATGACCATTGACTTCTGATCAATGACTCATAATTCAAAAAAAACAACACAAATATAAAAATATAACACCTCTGTAACCAAATAAATAGGTGATAATATATAATATAGTGCTGTACAGTATTCGAACGCAATAAAAAAATAAAAAAGTGGAATCATACTGTAACTATAAAGCACAATCATAAAACCCTTTTGTTTATAAAAAAATAACAAACCAAGTTATACTTTTATATGAATAATTATCAATTCTATACTACTAATTAATTAAAAATAACTAAAAAATATGGTAAGTACATAGCCGTAATTAAATATAGAAATAAAGTAGTTTGTTTAGAAATTCCATAATAAGAAGTCCAAGATACGTATAACTATCTTTTAGACTTCATACACGAAGGATCCGAATATCAATTGTACTATATTAGGGATAAAAATAAAATATACAAGAATGAATAAGAATTAGATTAGTATCACGAACTTGATATAGATAAGATACTTTAGACTTATTATCCCGAATATACATATTATCCTATTCAATGGGGTCGCATCATTCGTAAGATTAAATTATAATGACGACAAAGGATTACATAGATACTATTAATCTTACTAATAGAATAACACGTATATACAATGAAGATTTTCTTACCAAAAATTATCCATTCGTAACTTAATTTCTTAAGAAAAAAGGATATAGTATACAAGATCAAGTCATTGTATTGAGAACTCAATTTACTTATTTACCTTGTATATTGTAACCTATCGAACAATAAGAAAAGACAGATACTGATGAAACATTCTATTCATATAGGTTCATACCTGAAAGATTAATAGGATATTTATATTTTGACGATATTCATAAACATTCTATTAATGAAGGTAATCCCGGAGAAAGAAACATTTATATGAAGAAGTTCTTTTGTCCCGAAATATCAAGTACTATTGGAGCAGATAAGTTTATGGATATCTATGCAGAATATAAACTTAATGATTACGTAAAACATAGATATGTAGATAGGTATTATGATAAACCAGATATACATGATCCTTCGTATTAGTAGTACTTTGTATAATACTTTAATCACGATGAGTTTGTTGAATATGCTCCAGAATGCGCATGTTATTCTTATGACAAATGGTATCATTTCCAAAGTATTAGAAATAAAAGATAAGATATTTATCCATAATGTTACAAGAATAATTGTTCGAGAAAGAATGGAAATGCATATATTCCTACACGATTTACAGGTCCATATACATGTCCTCCAATATGTAATCTTACTGTAATGGTAAATGGTGATAGTGCGGCTACTAATAACATATAAATTCAAAATAATCAAAATTGTTAAGAAACAATAAATGAAGATGAAGTAAAGTATGATCCGGCCGCAGGATATTTAAATTAAAAATTAGATAAAAGAACAAATATTGAATATGTAAAAGAACTCAAAGGTACTTCGATTATAGATACTATCATACTAAAACTAGGATATTATACTGAGAATACTATATATTGGGTAAAATATAATTGGTATACATTGATTATATTTTTTATCGTATTAGCAATAATCATATATATTATGAGAAAATCGTTTAAGAAATGATAGTATAATTATTTATTTATTATTATATATACAAATGTAAGGAGGAAAACATAGAAGATCAAACAAACCTTTAGCTTGGTATGATAATGCATTCAATGATTATTAAGAAAATAATGATAGATAAAGAAATCCATACTATGGACCTATGACTAGAGAAGAGACTGAAAGAGAAGACTAATATAGAAATTCATAATATGGAGCCGGATAAAACTTCAATGATTATCAAGATTACTAATATGATTATCATAGTTATGGTGGAAATAGAAGATACTAACCTAGTAATTATTATGATAAATAAGATAAATACGATAGATACGATTAAAGAGAAAGATACGAACCAAGAGATAAAAGAGAAAGATACTAATATAAGTATGACAAGTATGGAAACAAAATTAATGGTGGAAATCATTAACCATAACATAAAAATTTAAATGGTAATAGATAATAAGAATTAGAAAGAAAATAAGATGAATGGAGAAGATATTTAGATTAATAAAGTAGATAAATGAGAAATGGATCAAGAAGAGATGATTATGATAGATACTGATTGAATAGTTATTCATATATATGATAGATATTCAATAGTGTAAAATGATATTCTTATCTAAATAATTTAGTATAAAGATAATATTTTTTATATTCAAAAATGGACATCTGTATATATTGTAAGAATATAAGTTATGAAATAGAAGATGATCTATGTTAAGAATGTCACTAGTATAAATGTGATCCACCATTAGAACGTGATACATGTATTAAATGTAATAAACATACAATGGTATTATTCTCATGTAAGAACATAAACAAATGCACTTCTCATAAAGTATACTGTTCTAATTGTATGATACTACATGACAATTAATAATGTAAATAATAATGTTCTAAATGTAATATAGAAACATAATATCTGTATGGATGTAATCTTTCAAATTAATGTACTAGTATTCCAAAGTATTGTATCAAATGTTCTAAGGATATAGATAAACATAATGATTTCTGTAAGTAAATAAACAAGTGTATAGAATGTAAAGAATCTGTAAATAACTTATTGGAATGTGATGCTTATCAATAAAAAGTATATTGTGACAAGTGTATATTCAGACCACCAATAATAGATAGACAATAAATATAATGTATAACTTGTAATAAGAAGATATATGACTCGTAATAATACTCATGTGCGAAGATGAATAAATGTACTAATCTCAAACTATTCTGTAAAGAATGTAGTACCGAACATAAGAATTTGTTGAAATGTTCTTAGATCAATTAATGTGTAATATGTCAAAAGTAAAAAGATAATATGATATACTAGGAACCATTCGTATTTTGTAAAGATTGCAATGATACTACACATAATAATGAGTTAATATATTCTATCATAAAGTGTAAATAATGGAAATTTAATTGTAATAACATAAAATAATTAGATAATTAATTATGCGAATAATGCGAGTATATAAATAATCCTAAAGTATACTGTTAGAAATGTATAGAATACTAAGATAACTGTAATTGTCCAGTAATAAATAGAAAAAGATATAAAAGAGAATATGAATGTATACACTGTAATTAGTAGGATGTATAATAGTTTATATCAATAAATAATGAGTAATTCATATGCAAGACAGGATTTAAACATTTATAATAGACTACTTCTTACTTAAATGTTCTAAATTATTTGTAGATCTTATATGAAATCAATAAAATGTGTATATTTTGTAATGAAGTAGGAAACATAGAAAATTAAATATGTGAAACTTGTTAGCCTCTTAGCTAAAAATATAATTTGATCGATTCATAAATATAACAAGCATAAACAAAGGAAGACGATCAATGTATTATTTGTTTCGGTGACTTTTCAGAATAATATTGTAAGAAGCTATTAGTAGAAATGAAACAGTATGATAATGTAATTTAGAATTCGGATCCAATAGTATTAAAAGATTGTTCGTAATAACATATATTCCACAAGTGTTGTATTATCAAATGGTTCTTATCTAATTAAGATATGAAATGTCCTATGAGATGTAATACTAAATATGGATTAACTAAAGAACCCAATAATTTGATAATAAAAAAGAAAATAGAATAGTTTCATTTAAAACCATCTAGAAATTCATATAAGTAAATTAAAAAGAATCCATTCGGATCAATTATTTAGAGTACTTAATTTGTAGGATTCTTAAACTTGTATCCATTTGTTTAATGATAAAATGAAATAAATATTTAGTTATTCTTTTTATCATTATATATAGATTTATACAATATGATTAAGATTATCAACATTACATAATAGAATGACTTAGTAAATATATAATTTAAGACTTTATCCGATAACATAAAATAGTTCTTTAAGAATATGATACAATATGAATAATTAGAATCTACATTGTAAAAATACTACGAGAAAAATCAAGAAGATATATAATCATAATAATTGGACATCGTACTTTAAAAAATCAATGAATCTCAATCGAAAATAATATAATCATAATAATTTCCAAATAAACAAATAATCGATAAGATAAATGAATCATAATAGACTTTAATCTAAATGATAAATGGTCCAAATCAAAGATAAATAATAGACAAGATCAACTAATCATAATAAAGTATCATAGAAATGATGAATTAATAATAGAAAATACAATAAGAAAAGAGTAAATAATCTAATTACAAGTGTATATAAGGACAATAATCAGTAATGGAATATCTATAGACTAACTTTCCAAGTATGATAATAGAAGATACATCTAAGAATTACAACAAGAATGATATTAATATGTATGATTAATAAACATTAATATCATTAGAAGTAAAGAATAAATAAGTAATTTCTCAAGATGACTTCAATAAGTTCTATAATGATAATAAGAATTTAAGGAATATATACAAGAGAAGATTTAATATATTTGTATTTTATTCATAAGAATGTTAGATACCAAGTAAATAATAGTTATCATTTGAGATCCAAGAGGATAGTATAATTGGGTTCTTATATGGAAAAGATATGATTGAAACTAATACTCTAAAATACTTCATTTTGGGATTACGTTAATATATTATTGCATACATTAATAAGTTCTTAGTATAACAATCATAATCAAATGATAAGAAGATATTAGACTAATTATCAATTGCAAAAGATCAAATAATGAAAGTAAAAGATTAATAGTAAATAATTGAGAATCTCAAAAATGGAATATGTCAACTAGAATAACATAATCAAACAATAATAACATAAATACAATAGTAGAATATAGAAGAACTATAGATTAAGAATTGTGATTATTTGAAAAGATACATGACAATGGATGATCCAGAATATGAATTATTCTATATGATACTAGAATAAAACAGTGGTATTCCGATGTAGAAGACTGACTTTTTCAGTAAATACTAGATTACCGATCAACAATGGAATAAACTCAAAAAGCTATTCAGTCAAATGGGTATATAATTCAAAAATGCAAAGTACATATTATGATATTCTATATTACATCATAGATTTATTTATCGATGAATTATACTGAAAAATATAGATGTACCGAGTTCGATTAATTAAAATAACATACTGATATAGTAAACTTATTTTAATTATTTCTTTAAAAATAGAATATTTTCAATCTTATTCTTTATGGCAATTCTGGTACTGGAAAGAGTACTATTATGAAGATTTTCCAATAAAAATACAAAGGACTTTCTATCTCTATTAATGGTTCATTACATACTAGAGAAGAAAATATAATATAGTAATTGTAACCTTTCGTATAGTAGTTCTCTGAACATTATAAACTTATAATCATTGAAGAAGCCGATTAATTAACAATAAAAGCATAATAATAAGTAGATAAAATATTGTAATAGAATAAGAATAGTATAAGATTCTTTTTGATAGTAAACAATTTACAGAAAATAGTATCATAATTATATTAGAACTTCATAATACTTTAGTTTGATAACATATCCATGGATACAATGAGTCAAATAATTAAAGAAATAAGACCAGAATTAGATCAACAATAAATAAATACTATACTATACAATTCACAAGGAGATATGAGAAAACCATTACATGTAATGTAGTAATATTAATATCTAGATAGTTTCGATTAATTAGATCTCATAAAAGAATAAGATGTTATTGATTTAATATAGTCCGGAAATAGAAAAGTAATCGAATAACATAATATATCAGATCTTCTATAATGTATTCATAAGACTACTATACATTTAATAAAGTAATATAGTAAGAATAAATAAAATATTTTAAAATATCTTACTATATTAAGTAATATCTCTGATACATACGACTTATTAAATTGCGATACATAACATGAAATAGTTTTAAATCACTTATATACCTATTTATGATTATGTTTTGTAACTCTTATTATTGATGTTCCAATATCTATCTATGTACTATCTTCTAGATATTAAATATCATATATTTCTTATTTTTATTTATTTATTAATATGACTTAGTCAAATGAACTTATATGAATTATATTGTATGTATCCTAATAAGAATCTTATAATGATTGCAATTGGTCTACATTATGTATTTCGTCTACTATATATACATTTATATTCGAATTATCATATATTTTCCATGATTATTCATATTTTATACGTTTTATGAATGTAGTATCTTATGTTATTTTGTTTATTATGAATACCAAAATTACAATTAATAGAAAATAATATTACATACGAAGTATACTTTCTATTATACATTGTTGTATTTTTTTAAATAAATCATTTTTATTCGTATCATTCGGACTCGAATACCCAATCTTGTACTTTATTATCTATGTTTCCTCCACGAGTATAAGGTAAGTATTATTTCAATAAATTAATTACTCTTTGTAAAAATATACAATATTCTAAATCTAATTATCTAGAATTCGAAGGATTCCTATTAATATATTAAATTTTAGTAGCTCCTCTAATTTTATCTTCACCAAATTATGTTATATGTGCTATCTATTTTACTGTCTTATCCGATAATTTATATTTTCCATTAGTACTAACTTTATATTCGAAAATAAATGGTATTATATCAATTAATTATTCTAATGCATCTTCATGCTGTTATACATTAGCTATTCTATTAGTCAAAAGTGTATTTAAATCTAATATTTATTCATAAGAATACATTCTAAACGGCAATAAATCATTATCATCATTATTATGTATCCTTTATAGTTGTAATTATCTTTAAATCATAATTTGTATAAATAAATTATTCATTAATTATTTAATTTCTTAATTAATGTATCTATATTTAGAGCATACATTTTCACTAAACTATTTCCTATATTATCTTTTTCGAGCTTTACATTATTGAATTAATCAATGAAACCTTAAATATTAGTATATTACGATACGATCTATTCAAATTCGGATTATCTAATATGATAGTATTATTCCAAATATTCGATGACCTATGTAAAATTCATATAGACTTACAAATTAAGATATTTCCAATTGTCCAAGTACATATAGTAAAGACAAAGTTTTTATTCTTTATTCATTTCGATTTTATGTTATTTTATTAATAAATTAATTTTCAATATAGAATCTTAGTTTATTAGTTTTTTAAAATATTCAATTTTATCTAATCATTCTTCTCATAAATGTAAGATCACTTAATAATTAATAATACTAAAAAGGATCTACATTCTGACAATAAATGATTATTTGATCCATCTTATTAATGTATGTATTGTATATTTGTTTATTCTCTCTCATAGTAGGTAATCCGTACTAATCATAATATTCAATGAATTACTTTACTTATTCGTAATATTGGTAATAGTAATTTAGACTCTAATTATGTTTACGAAATAAAGCAATTACTTATTATTAGTGTATTTGCTAATCTCCTAAGAATACTAATACGAACAAGTGATGAAATAAGTAATTCTTTTTAGGATCTACTCCATTATTTACTTATGTCATATACTTTTCGACTAAAATACTTTTTTATTATTGGTATTATTAATAATTCTATTAAATATACATTCTTATAAAATATAAGTTTTATTATAAAATAATATGTCTTTTCTACATTGGTAATACGAAAGTCATAAATCATACAAAGTTACTTCCGAATATGATACTTTTTGGAAGTCATACTCTGAATTATCTTAAAAGATCATATCATATGGTAAAGAAAAGGATATCTAAGGTATAGGTACATTGACTTATTGTGACAAAGCACATAAGATATAGTTCAAGTATAATGACACTAATGTATAAGACGGTATTGATGATTTTATATCATTTTGTAAAAAGTACATAGATGATAACCTATATAGTATACAAGTAGTATAATCTGAAATAAGATCTATATCCAATACGATAGATGTAAACTACATATTCGGAGATGGTAAATTAGAACAATATTAGTATATAGAAATAGATAACCAAATAGTGGATGATATAAAATCGAAGTTTAATATAAATAAAACTATAGTCGCATGTAATGTTTTGATATCTAATAAAAATTAAGTATTTAGAACAATAATTGTATAAGGTAATGATAATACATATTCTGCTATGAATGGTAATAGTTCATTCAAAGATGGTAATATATTAGAACCATTATTAGATTACAAATAATCGGATACGTACGACTATACATTGCATACTAATTCTGTATAAGAATACATTAATTTATTCAAAAATTATGGTCATAATAAAGTAGTTCTTAAACACTATAAGACAGATACTATAATTACTTACATACATGATTATACTATTCCTAATATCATTCGTATACTAGATGATTTCAAATAAAAAATAGATTAGTATGATGTATCTTTGAATTTTTAAGATAATTCACATCAAGTATTATTTAAAGTAGTACGTAGTGATAAAGATTAGAATAAATAGTATGAATCATTCAAAAATCATGTACTAAGTATACTATAAGAAAACCTATATTATCATCAAAGAATAGTATCTATCAATGATAACTTCTATACATAATACAAAGTAGATTTATTTTCAAATGATACATACGAATCAAAGAAGTATGATAATATAGATGACTTCGTAAAGGATCAAAATAAAAAACTATATGATTCGAAAAGTAACAAAATAAATGAATTAGTAAAAATATAAAATGGATAACAATCTATAATACAACGTATATTATCAGTATAGATAGATACTAAGTCTAATTCTTATAAGAACAGTGATAAGAATTCTCCTTACTATATTATTGCCGAATAATCAAAGTAATAGAATGATAAAGTCGAATCTATAATGAGTCTTTCTAATGATATATTCTTTAAACTATAAATGTTGTACTTATGTACTTTAGATACTCCATTCGTAGTAGGAAATAATGTCATATTAGACAAAGACTTATCAAATATTAATAAGTTCTTACCTTTCGAATATCAATATATAGATTTGAATAGAACAGCTACATATTATGGAAATAATACATTAGAATACGATAAAGGTAAATTTACAAACTTAGTATAGTCATTGCCTAAGTAAAAGTATACTATGTACTATTCAGAAGAAGACGCTCATAACAAAATAAAAGTAGTATACAATTAGAAAACATACTCATATGATTAAAATCAACATCAGTTAATGATATAGGATCTTAATAATATCGAAAGTTATTAGCCCGATGTCGAAAAATAAGTTTATATTTATTTTGACAAGTATTTTTTAATAAAATCATTGAGATCTAATACAGAAATGAAGTCTATTATATAACTCGGAGATCAAATCCAATAATTTCTATAGTATCAAAAATACAGATAATACAAGATAGGTAAGTATGAGAAACCAGATAATGATACCGAATAAGAAGATAAGAAAATAAATATTTGGACAATAATATTAATTATCATAGTGTTAATAATAGTGGTATATCTAATATACAAAGGATACAAAAAGAGTTCTCTAGATTCTGAATTATAATGAAAATCATAGCATAATTAGATAATGATAAATAAATAGAAATTAAAGATATTAATAATCTAAATAAAATAATAAATGGATCATATTAGAATATACTAGTTTACTATCATATTAACAATATTTATTATGTTATATATACTAATAAAGTAAATAATAACATAATTATGAATAGTATATATGATCTTCATACTAATATAAATGAATATAACAACGGAGCATAAATATACTGGTATGATTACTAATTCTAAAAGTATAAAATATAATATATCGATAAACCTATATAAGAAAAAGAATAACTTTGTAAGTAATTATTGACAGATTTTAATAGTAATGATACAGTATAAATCGTAATATTAAACAATCGGACTAAGATAATTTATATTAATAATATAGGATAACATCCCAAAACATTCGATTTACTATTAGATAATTACTTTGATACCATGAATGAGAATATAGAATTTATAGACATAATAATTAATTAACATAAGAAGAATAATTCGAAAGTATATGTAATATACGTATTTTTATTCTATTTAACATTAATGATACTATTAATAAAATATTATAAATGATCATTACGGAAGATAAAATAAATCTAATAATAAATAATAATGATAGTTTATATCCTCGTGCATTAGCAGATTCTAAATAGAATGATCCTAAATTAGCTAATATATTAGTAGAAAATACGGAAGAAAAGATATTAGTTAATGGAATAAAAGTACTAGATATACCAATATTTAGTTAGTATGGGCAAGAAGATTATAACAAATATTAAATAATATAGTACTATGGTAATAATATTAGAATCATGTACTATATTTATGTCCTAGGTATAGTAGATGGTAACAATGAAGAAGTACAATCTAGGATAAACGCATTCGTACAAAAGATAAAAGATTATGAAACAAAGGATTATGTATCTATAAATAAGTTCTTATATGAAAATAATACATGGATACTAGAAAATGGAAATACGGAGTTATAGAATATAGAACATTATACATTTAAGATTCCTTCATATATTACGGTATTCATAAGTAATTAATAATAAATAATAGTTTATCAATTAGTATATTAATCTCCATAAGACAGGACTCGAATATATGATATGATCAATATGAATAAATAAAGTAATATATAATCCGAGTTACTTTATGATAATCCGGGTACTCTATTTTATCAAAAGGATGGTGAATAAGGCATATAAGTATTAAAATAATTAGACCTAAAATCATTATTCGAATATGATATTATTTCTAAATTCGACATGTAAATAGAGATACAAAAAGGAACTACAAAAGTATTAAAATAATTCGTATTCTTTTATGATTCGATTTCTCAATATACTCTGTAGCATTAATAAACAATAAAGGATAAAATAATATATATGATACATAATTATGTTAATATATTGCCAAATGTAAAAACTTAAGGTACGAAAGTGTATCAATAGGATAAATAAGTTACCTATAGATACTATTATTATTTTATATTTTTAATACTTATTATCATACTTATTTTTATATTATATAAACATGGAATGGTTAAACGAAGATAAAGAAAGATCAAATGATATTGATAAATAATTTTCTGTATGTAATAATACTGAAATTGTTAGATCAAATAAAATAAGAACCGAAAGTAACAATGATAAACTTAATATGTCAGAATATGTTTACAATAAGAAGAAATCTAAATAGTAGACTATTAATTTTGTTATGTTAATGTCTGAGGCAGTAGTATCTAGTGCTACATTCTTTGGATTCTGGATGATCTACAAGAACTATAATAAGAACTCTTAATTGGAAAGTAAATCCATTAATTAATACAATATTATATTGAATATAGTAGCTATTACTCTTATCCTAGTAGGAACATATTTCTTATTTTGTATTGTTAAAGCTATCTTTGCACCTAATCATCTATAGAAAGTTAAATAAGGTATTGATACAAAAGATCATGACAAATACAAAAAGGATTACGAAGCAGATAATGGATAAAATAGTTCTACGTCCGGCACTAAATTTATATTTTGGGTACTATTCGGAATAATATTCATGGCAGTAGTAATCTATTTTACCTATTCCGGATAATAGTCCGAATATATTAAAGTATTAAAAGATAATCCTACTTTAGGTACGGAATTAAAATTCTAAAATAAATTATTAAGATACACATATTATGTTACTGTAGTATCTTTCTTATTAGGTATTAACAGTGCTACTATTACTTAATACAATAAATGATTCTTATAATAATATTATCATATGAATCATTTATCATATACATTATGAAATAGTAAAGAGTGAATATATCTAAAATAACACGAGATTAAATATGGAAACATTATATGGGCTATCTACAATACGGATATTGTCTATGTTGTAACAAAGAAGTAATAAGTATGTATAATTTTCAGGTAGGGCATATCAATGCATATTCTAAGACATAAGATAATAGTACTTAGAATTTGAGACCCATATGTAAAACATGTAATTATCATATGTAAACAAAGAACATGATACAATATATGATTGAGAATAAATTCGTAGTTACAAATAAGTTCTACAATGGAATATCTAATTATGAACTGGAAATGTAATAATACATAATAAATTAGAATCAAAAGAAACAATAGGATATGCTAAATAGATAATAGTTTAATTAGACATAAGAACTCTATTTTAAATAGGCCGAATCATAAGATATTAAGAAATCGGTACAATAGATTGTTAAAAACAAAAGTATAAATTACGATTATCTCAAAGGATTATGATTTATACTTATATCCTAAATGATAAAATTAAGTTATTACATTGATGATACTAAGAATATCTAGTCATTTAAATCTTTGGAATCATTAATCGATTTTATATAGAAATTATACGTATACTAAAATTAGAATTTCGTATTTTTGTACCAAGATAATATTGTTAATTACTTCTTTTATGGTAATATCAATACATTCGTAGATAACATAAAAAAGATAAATGAAATAGATAATAAGAATGACGTATATTAGGTAATGTTTTATGATTGGCAATTCTTTAATTTCTTAAAATCGAGAGATCATTTTGTTCATAAAATAAGATTCTATAAGATCGAAAATGATGAACTTATATAGACTAAGACATATAAAGGAAAGTTGTAATCGAAGAATATTAATCCCGGAAATAACAATTATGCAATAATAGAGAGCAGATATAAGAAGGTAAAATACGTATAGAAAGTATATGTACAATTTGATAGATTATAAAAAGATACTATATTGGATTAATATTTTAAAGAAACATATTAATACAATACGGATTCAATAAATTCGTACAAATGGTACTATTACTTTAAGAATCCGGATACTCATTATTATCATATCGGAGGACCTTTGAGTCCAATAATACAATTAATATAAATGATTATAGTATTTGTAGTATTCTGTTATGTAGTATTAATATATTACAAGGTCATATATTGATATATTCATATATTGAAAGTCTCTTTTTCTACTACTTATCCACAATACATTTCATTCTTAGTAATATTATGTATAATTTTAAGTTTCTTTGCTACTTTTAATATTATGACAAATTGATCTATGAAGTCTTATCCATGACCTTAAGTATTCAATATCATATGAGTTATTTCATGTAGAAATGCGAACATAATCATATTATATGATCCTGCTAAACATATTACAAGTTACTTATCTTTGGATTCCAAATATGTTTCCTCTTTTGATTCTACTATACGAATTACTTTTAATGTAAGAATAGTATCAAAGTATTTATAGTCCTAAGTATCTTAATATAATTTTTATAATACTTATTAAGTCTATGCCTTGAGTCTTTTTATTAACATTATCTTAGAATAATCATATCCGTATGAACATATATTATCCATACAATAGTACTCTAAATTATATTTGTTCAAATCTATAAGTAAGTATATTAACAAGAAGAATAGTATCAATATTGATAGAACTTATATATTCATTTATATATAAATTCTCATCCTTTCTTCTTATTCTCTTTGTTCTTAGATTGCATTCCTGATAATAAGAATACACATACTACAATAATTATGATGTATATTATTCCTCCAAATATACTTCCGACAGTATTAATTGCATTGTTTAGTACTCCGGTCCATGAATCTACCCATCCCGAAGATTCTAATTCTTGATCAGTCTCGGTCTAAGATTTTTATACTTCCGCAGAATATTCCTTAGATGAAATATAAGAACCTGATACCATATGAGCCAATGTTACTGCAGAATGTATAATCTCGGTATCCATACATGCTTTCAAAAGAATCTAAGATGTTATCTTTTATCTATTTACTATATCTAGATTACATACATTTGCTAGTTTTATATCTAATAGATTAGCATTCTATTAATATGATACCACTTTTTACATATTAGTATCATTGAAACATATCTATGTGATTTATTAAGCTATCTATTTGTTAGTTATACTAGTATTGTAGTTCTATATATTTGAGAATAAGTTCTTTACTGATACTTCATTAATTGATGCCTTATCGAGTCCTATTCCATCTAAATTACTCATCTTATCCGTAAGTGTCTAAAGTATCTTATTTTTATTCTCTTGTATACTTAGATCTTCACGAAGTTATTATATTATACTCATTATTCCAGATTCCATTTCATTCCTACATTATGAGTTATTTATAGTAGTACTTTTACAATAATTTTATATTTTAGAATCTATTGTCTAATTATTTATAATCTTTGCTTTACTATCTTTCTTACAATTAGCACCAAATGTAACATCGATTATTGCATTATTTTTATTTTCTGATTCCGCATTACAATGCTATTATATGTTAGTCGTAAAGTTTGTGAATGTCTAAGATAGGTTCTTTATATCCTATCTATACGTACTATTTTTCTATTTATAGTTCTTTAATTCATTATCTATTTCTGTAGAATTCTTACTTTCACTAGTCCCCATGATATAAATATGATTAATACATAGTATATACATTGTATCAATCATATTAGAACCCAGAATATTTGTTTAATTACATAAAACGATTTGTAAATTTAACATCGCAGTTATATTTAGTCATATTGATTAAGACTATTTTACATGGAGTATTTTGAGTAAGTTAAGCTATATTAGTCTTAATAGCTTTATATGTATTATCTTTAGTCATAATACGTTTATCTTTAACTTGCATCATGTTCTAAGGGTATATTTCTAAAGAAGCAAGATTATTATGAATCAGATCTGCGAATAATTTAGGTATTTATAATTTAGTGAATATTGGAGCACATGACTATCTAATCATAATCATATAATCTTTATCTTTAGCATACTTTTAGAATAATCTAATTCTATTGGTATAATCTTTTACTTTCTTATTGGAAGTTACGAATACTACATTTTCGGAATATTCGAATGACTATTCAGATGATGCTTCAGAGAAATATTCAGAAGTAATACGAGTCTATCCTAAATCTTGTATAACTGTAGTACTACTACTTTCAGAACTATATGATGAAGAATCCGATGTCTACGAAGTCTACGAAGTCTACGAAGTCTCACAAGTTATACTATCATCATTTCTATTTCTTACTCTAACAGGTTCTTCTTTTAATATTATTTCTTGTTCCGAACAATCATCCTCTTCTTCGAGTATCAATATTTTAATATTAGGATATATTTCGACAATAGTATTTATGAATTATTAGTATGATTTTAATCCTTTTTTACATGTAGTAATTGCTATAACACATGTTTTATCGATGAACCAATTGTATTTATTTATGACCATATCATTAGCAGTCTATACCATATTAGCACAATGAGAAACATCTTAAGATTTATAGTTTATTACTTGACTAATATTAGGATTAAAGAACTTTTAGAATTTAGTATGACAATCTTTTAGAGCAATGTATTTGAATATCTATAAATAAGGAGCAAATAAGGTATTATAGCATTATTATTGTAAAAGTTAATTGTATAAAGGTATCTATTATTCATCCGAATTTATTTATTTGAATACTTGAAGATCGGTACCATCGGTATATAAATTATTTTATTTCACATGTATGATATACCAATTCAATATTTCATTACAGAAAGTACTTTTATCAATATAGTACAATAATCTAGTCTTAGATTTGATCTTATTAATATATTAATTCTTAGATTGTCTATTTAGATCTGTTTATTTTTATTTTAATTCTTCGACACTCTTTACCGGAGTAACAATATTGATAAATATACAGAATGATAAAAGAGTAGGATATATTTATTCTACAGTCTATTTGAGACCATACAAATCGATAACTTCTTGAATAGTATTTTTAATATTGGAACTCATAATAGATTCATACGTACTTTCGTCGATGTATAACTAAGTAAGAATATGATATTCATTCAAATGGATTAGTAAACAAATAAGTTATAGACAATTGATTTTCTCATTCTTAAGTATTTTATCTGATACGCAATCTATAGTAACACATTGTAAATTCATTATTTCTGAAGTATTAAACTAAGATTTTATTTCGTCAGGACAATTGGTAATCATAGACATAACATTCTATATGGCATATCCGACTTCTGTTTTATCCTACTATTGTTTATTATCCATTTGATTTAGTTTATACATCATATACTCCATAGCATTCGAAATCTTGATAATAGGATCCTAATTATCATCATCTAATTTTATGAGTTCCTGTTTTTCATATTACTATTGAGAATCTTCTTGGATACCGAATTACTAACTTATTTGATCTTTGTATTATTACAATAGGACCTAGAATATTGATTTGTTATATTTAGTTTTATACATATCTTCTAACATATCTTCGAGTTTCTGACAATGAGATTTATAAGTCTACAATAATTCATCTAGATTGTTATGTTCCGAATCAATTACATAATCTTCTTTATCCTATTTCTATATTAATTTAATATTATTTTCCAATACGCATTTAGAAATATACAATTGTACGATATATAGAATATTAGTGTCCTATATTTTGTTATCATATTTGGTAAAATGTATATCTGGAATATCTACTGAAGTAACTACGGATCCATTATCTAATTATTTGTTTAGAATTTAGACAATTAATCTTTTTTAATCTTAATTTTATCTATATTTAGCTAATACTTCTTTTGCATGAATATCATTTATATTATTATGTTACATGATTAAAGCTAATTATGGTTTCAAGTAGAAAGGTTATTCTTTTAATGGTGCGGATTATCCAATTATATATTTTGCCATAGTAGCATGAGTCAATAACAAAGAATTCTATTGACATATAGTAAATACGGATAGACAATTATATTTATTGTACTATTATCTTAATATTTGATTTACTTTTTCCTAAGGATCATTTGTATATTTGATAGTACAAATAAGTTCTTGTAAGACCTTATATTATTCTTCTTATAATTCCAATAATTAGTTTATCGCACAATTCAAATGTTTCATTAATTTTGGATTATTACTATGTTATTTTTAAAACTATCTTACTTTTTACTAAATTTCGGTTAATTAGTTCTCTATCTTTCGCGAAGTAATACTATTATTATATTAGACCCAATCTACGGAACATAATAAAGTTTAAAGACAATCCATAATAGCAGATATAGATACACAATCCTAATAAGAACTTCTTTATTTAAGTACTTATTCTGATATGCACTAATTACTATTTTATAATTTAGATACTAAGTCATAGAATCTTACATTCTTATCAGGAACAGTATTGTCATTATTCAATAATTTTTATTTAAGTCTATCCATTGTAATATAATAAAAAATGTGGTATATGTATTCCAATGAAGAATATTTATCGTATGTTTATTATACCTAATTTAAATCATGTATACTACTAACTAATACTGTGATTCCAGAAAATATAGAAAAATAGATCATATCGAATTCTATATTCCAAGTTCCGAAGAGATTAAGAAAGTATCTGTCATTAAAAGTGGAATTACATCATAGATTCTTTATGAATAATAGACTCCAGTACAAGATGGATTATTCGATGTAAGACTAGGAACAATAAATGAAAACTAAGTATGTTCTACTTGTCATTTGTCATATATCAATTGTCCGGGTCATACATCGTATATCTAACTATTCGAACCATTCTTTAATGTAGCATATACTACTGATCAGTTGGAACCTATAATGAAGTCTATTTGTCTTTCGTGTTCAAAATTACTTATTATCAAAGATCAATTAATGATCAAGAATATTCAGAATAATAATGATAAGATCAAATTCATACGTGAATAATCTAAGACTATGAAATTCTGTCCCAATTGTAACTTCGAAGTTCCTAATATTTCATTGAATAAAGATAATAATGTTTTATCTTATGTAGCTAACTTCTAAACAGACAAAGAAGGAAACAAAAAATAGATAATACTTACTCCGACACTAGTATATTAAGCATTTAAATAGATGACTCAAGAAGATTGCTAATTACTCGGAATGTACAAAAATAGACCAGAAGATCTATTGTTCCATACTATTTAAGTACCTCCTCCTACAATTAGACCTACTTCAAGAGGAGACTTTGGAAATACGAACGAAAGAGAAGATCCTTTGACAATCAACCTTTTGAAGATATTAAAAGACAATATTAGATTGTTCTAATAGTAAAACAAAAAGAAGAAAAGTATACAATAGTAATCTACCGAGAGTACGAATACACAAGATCTTATAATGAAAAACATATTCGCAAATGAGGATAATGCCAAGTAACTACTTTAGAATGACTTAATAAACCTATTCTCATCTGATAATAAGTATCTTCGTATCAAATAGAAGACTAAGAATACTTAAGAGACTATTGGTATAACTCAAAAGCATAAAGGTAAGACTGGAAGATATAGAGAAAATCTTATGGGTCGTAGAGTAGATTTTAGTGCAAGAGGAGTTATTACTTCAGGATCCACAATATCCATTTAAGAAGTCGGAGTCCCTATTAAGATAGCAAAGAACTTGACAATTCAAGAAGTTGTTACTCCAAAGAATATAGTAAGATTAACATAGGCAATTAAGAATGGTATGGATATATATCCCGGTGCAAATAAAATCATAAAAGATCATGTCGATAAATATGGTAATGTCTAAAGGACTAGATTATCATTGTAGCTTGAGAATATCAAGAATAAGACATAACTCTAATATGGAGATATTGTAGAACGACACTTATTGACTGGAGATTATGTACTCTTCAATAGATAACCTACTTTACATAAACCCTCGATGTTAGGTCATAGAGCTAAGATCATACCTACTGATACATTTTAGTTGAATGTAGCAATGACTACTCCATATAATGCAGATTTTGATGGAGACGAAATGAATTTATTCGTACCATAGACCGCATTATCATAGATCGAATTAAAAGAAATAGCTATTAGTACTAAATAAGTTATTAGTCCTGCATCATCATAGACTAATATAGGTTTAGTATAAGATGGATTAGTAGGTATGTACAAAATGACTTTAAATGATACATACTTTAGAAAAGCGGATGCTATGTAAATGTTCTTAAGTACTTCATAAGCTAAAAATAATGATTTCTTATTATCAGAAGATTCTCACTTTAATTGTAGAGAACTAATTAGTAAAATAATAAATTAGAATATTAACGTAAATACTAAGAAATGTCATATCAAGAATGGAATATTTTATTCCGGAGTACTTTCCAAAGAAACAGTCGGACCCAAAAAATACAATTCCATAGTCTAATAAACATGGGATATTGCAGGTCCGAATGCTATAGTTCATCTTTTGGATGATATGTAGTAATACACCAATTAGTATCTTCATAAGACAGGATTTACAGTAGGAATAAGAGATATTATTACAGAAAATAAGATACATCAATAGATTTTGAATTAGCTAGAGACTTCCGAATTATCGATTTCTTAGTTCATTACATCGGTAGAGAATAATCCTAATAAACTATAATTGAGTATATACGAAGATACATTATTATCTAATATATCAAAGATCTAATCAAATGTATCCGAGATCATAACAAAAGATATTAATAAAAACAACGGATTCGAAGTCATGAAAGAGTCAGGATCCAAAGGTACTATCGATAATCTTACATTGACTTCTGGTATAGTAGGTCTACAATAAAAGAATCTTAAATTGATTCCTCATGAATACAATAATCGTACTTTACCATATTTTACATAATTTGATGATACCCCAGAATCGAGAGGTCTAGTAAAATAATCTTTCATCCACGGAGTAGAATTCCCAGGATTTACATACTATACTATGACTGCTATAGAGTAAATTATAGAATCTACAATGAAGACCGCAGAATCGGGTTATGTACAAAAGAAGTTTGTGAAATTTTCTGAAGATATTCAAATATCATACGATAACTAAGTAAGATTAGCAAATAAATAATTGATTCAAAATGTATATTAAGGCAATTCCGGTAATCCAGAAAAGTAATATAAGTACTAATTTAAGTTGTTCGGTAAATCATACGAACAACTAAAATAAGAGTATTTATTCGACGATGATTAACTATAGAGAATGTAACATTTCAGATCATCAAAATTCAATAGATATGAAAATATTAAATAATTCGAAAACATATTGAATATCAAGAAAGAATTATTCAAATAATAATAGATTAAATTTTATCATTTGAATGATTTCTTGAATTAAGGATTTAGTATCATAGTAAATATTGAAAGAATAATTGGAATGGTACATAATGAGGAAAAAGATGAAAATTATAGAGTATTGAGTAATCCTAAATATATCTTAGATCGTATCGAATCTTTGTATTCTAACAAAATACTATAAAACATTTCTTGTAAAGATACTAGTGTAAGATAAATAGAAAACATTACAAGTAAGAAAGTATTGGTATACGCATTGTATGAATTACTATCTCCTAAAAGAGCTATACATCATTATGGATTTTCTCAAGAATAAGTGGATCGTATATTCGACATGATAATCAAAGAATATAATCAAAATATATGTGCTCCGGGTACTTCTATTGGTATTCTTACCGCATAATCAGTAGGAGAACCTTTGACATAGATGACTTTGAATTCTTTTCATAAGACTTCGGGTTCTGCCGGAGGTCTCGTATTAACAGTAGGAACATAAAGACTAAAAGAGATTATTAATTTGACTAAAGATATTAAGACACCTTAAATGTAAATATACTTGGAAGATAATAAGAATAGTCAATAGATTGCTTAGAACATCTTATCATAGATATAACATACTATTGTTGATGATGTTCTTCAACAAATACAAGTATTATACGATCCCGAAAATAAATACTTAAAAGATGATCTTATCATGAATCTATTTGATGGATAAACTAGTAGAAAGAAGACTTCGAATAAGAAGATCTTATAATAAGAATACCTAGATGACCAATGTAAAGATAGTAGAAACATATAGACAAATGTAAATTCGATAAGATAAAATAATATCAATAAGTTCAAATAAAAAGAACCATACTTGATAAGATTAGTATTCAATAAATAGTAGTTATATGCTAAGAATATTGAATTAATTGATATTAAGTTAGCTATCAATGAACAATGGAAAAGATTGTTTACACATAATAAAACAGTATAGAAACAATATAAGAACTTGTTATCTAAAGTAACTAGTACTACTCTATTATCATCATCTGATTTCGTAGAGAATACAGTAATTCACTTTAGATTTGATACTTCCGAAATCACTGATGAATTAATAAAATACTTTACGAATTTTATCAAAGGGATTACTATCAAGGGTATTAGTGGTATAGGATACAAGAATTAGATAAACAAGAGAACTGTATAAGTAGTAGATGAGAAGACCGGAGATATTAGTAATAAGTCTGAATATTAGATTCTCATTGATGGATCGAATATTAGAGATATAAGATAGATCGAAAATATAGACTATAACAAGATAGTAACCAACAACATAAGAGAAGTATACGAAATATATGGAGTCGAAGCTGCAAGACATGTTATTATCGTATAACTATAAGAAGCATATACTGGTAAAGGACAAGAAATATCATATTAGAATGCTTCGTTATTAGCAGATATTATGACTCATTAAGGTAAAATGATTACTATTCATAGGACCGGAGCATAATAGATTGGTATTGATCCTATAGCATCTGCTACATTCGAATAACCAATGAAATAGATGGCTAAGTATTGTGCTACAAATGATATTGATACTAATCAGTGTCTAAGTACAAGAATATGTACTGGTAATCTAGTCAAGGCAGGTACAGGAGCATGTAATGTACACTTCGACTTTGAGAAATTAAGGAATATAAAGAATAACAAACTATTGATCGACATGAATAAGTACAAATAGTAGTACAATATCAAAGGAATCATCGAGTAAAATGATTTAGACTTCGATTAGTATGAGTAAGAATACGAGGATCTAGAGGATCTCGAAGACGAAATAGAAATATTATGATAATTTATTTATTTTTGTAAGAAGTTCTTACATGGAAATATAGTAATTTGTAAAAAATAGAATAAAAACATGAATATGAGTGTGAATAAGTGAGTCATACTATTATTATAGCCCCCAGAGAAGAATAAAAAAATAAAGTACTAAAAAATAGTCCGACGAAGAAAATTAAAGTAGAATATTATTTTTTTACTCTTTTTTAATTATGTTATTTACTTGAATATTCAAAAAAGTAACATAATGTCTGAATAAATTTAAACAAATCGACTAAATATATTAAGAACATAAGATTCAAATGATTTAATACTTAGTAAGTTACATACTTTAAGAACATAGATTTAAATGATTCTAATACTTGATAAGTTAACTACTTTAAGAACATATATTTAAATGATTCTAATACTTGATAAGTTAACTACTTTAAGAACATAAGATTCAAATGATTTAATACTTAGTAAGTTACATACTTTAAGAACATAGATTTAAATGATTTAATACTTAGTAAGTTAAATACTTTAAGAACATAAGATTCAAATGATTTAATACTTAGTAAGTTAACTACTTTAAGAACATAAGATATAAATGATTTAATACTTAGTAAGTTAACTACTTTAAGAACATAAGATATAAATGATTTAATACTTAGTAAGTTAACTACTTTAAGAACATAGATTTAAATGATTCTAATACTTGATAAGTTACATACTTTAAGAACATAGATTTAAATGATTCTAATACTTGATAAGTTACATACTTTAAGAACATAGATTTAAATGATTCTAATACTTGATAAGTTACATACTTTAAGAACATAAGATATAAATGATTTAATACTTAGTAAGTTAAATACTTTAAGAACATAAGATATAAATGATTTAATACTTGATAAACCAAATAATTCTATATTTTACATATTCCATATTCGAATAAATAAAATATATTAATCACTACTCTTCTGTATCTAAGTAAAATAATGAAAAATCAAACTCTACCAGATATACATCGGGATCATCAATATGATCTTTTATACCTTAACAATCCATTATTATTGATCATAGTACAATGATATAAAGTGTTTCTTATGACCATATATTTACTTTGCCTATTACATTATGTGCTTAATCATAGAATGAAGAATAATATAATATTCCATTTTATGAGTCTCAACGTTTTTTATTTAGATCAGGATTAGCATATTCCAATATTTCTTTTTAAATTTCTTATCTTCCTATTTTAGTCTTTATATTATGCATAAATTAGGTTTAATATTTCAATATATTATGCCTTTTAATATGGTTTAATAAATCAGAATAATATCTTTCATATGAGATCCATCGTTGAGTACTTACTAATAAAATCTCATCATGAACATCCGCAGTCTATATTTTAGATAACTTACTAAAATCTATTTTCATTAATATTAAGAAGTTTATTTTCATTTAAATTAATGTGTTAAGTGTTAAAAAATCAATATAAACAGCATGATCATCATATACTTCATTACCTACTCCCATGGAACCCGTATCATGATAATTCCATCTTTATCTTACAATATAATTCCATTCATAATCATATGTGTCATATTCATCATCGTATACGGAAGTTATTGCAAATACTTATTCTATGACACTTCTATTTTTAGTACTTAAATATTTGATTCTTTAATTTTTAACATTATCTAATGGATCATATAATCTTATATCAAAATCACTAGTATCTTTTATTGTATTCAATCTATTGTTCCAAACATATAATGTTCTTAATTTATTACTATATAACGGACCTATACTTTATATTTTATTATTGTTTAGACTTAATTCTATTAATTTTTCAAGGACTAATTGATTATCTTAATTTACCAAATTGGATATGTCAGTTATATTGTTATGATTCATATTAAGATATTATAGATTCGGAAATTAATATATTTATATTTCGCTCAGTTAATTTCTCGATAAATTTAATCTTTCCAATTTGTTTTAATATCCTTATATGCCATCCATAGTTTCTATATTATTATGTGATAAATTCAAATAAGTTATTTTATTATTTATATTAACTCTTGGTATATGTTAAAGTCCACATGAAATTAAAGAAAGACGTTCTAAATTTATAAGTTTGTATATTCCCTAAATTTAACTATTATTGTTAATATTCAATACTTAAATATACAATTCATTGAGACTATCCATAGGATATTTAATTTCTAATTTTATCTTTTATTGTGTCTATATCTATATTGATTTAATTTTATTATACGGACCTAATTTATTTATGTATTATATATATTTTAAATTAGATTCTTCGATTCTTAATATCTCTAAATTTTCTAATTTATCAATTCCTTCGATATTATCAATTTGATTATTTATTAATACTAATTTTTTAAGATTTTTTAATTTGAATATATTACGTATATCTCTAATATTGGTATTTTATATGTGTAAATTTTCGATATTATGAAGTCTATCTAAATCTTTTAAGTCATTTATTGGAGTCTAGAATATATTTAATTCTTTTACGGATTCTAACTAATTTATTCCCCTAGTACTATTTAAAATATTATTATTGTTAATATATACATTCTGAGAATTTTTATTTTTATTTATTATTTACTCCATAGTCTAATTATTTTAAATTGGTACAAAATTATTAGTCGGTCTGAATATTTACATTTGGTATAAATTGATGCTTAGATATAAGTGTTCTGTGTTCGTTTTATACCTGTCATACTCGTACTTATATTATTTTATTCATACTATCTAACATGATAATATTACTTACAAAATAGAATTGTTAATGCTAATCAATTTATTATTCGAAAAATGAATAATCCGGACAAAAATATCATCAAATACTTAAATGTATTATTACAAAATATTAATGGAATAATACATTTAGACTATTGAATCTAGTAAATACAAATGCGAATGTGAAATTAGATTACCTATAAAGTACTATTGTACAAAATGTAATGATTTGAATCATACGGATAAAATAAAGTAAATTACTTAAGATGATATTGATAATATGGTTAAAAGATAATAATCTATGATATAAAAACAAATAGATAAGTACGAATCCATAAATAATAAAATTAATATTTTATCGTAGTAGGACAAAATGAATTCTACTTAAATAAATGATATTATAAATTATTAGATCGTGAAACTAAAATAATAGTATGATAAAGATATATTCGAAGCATGATTTGTTTAAAAATGTATTCATAAAATATAGGATATGTAAATATTTATAGTATTCTATATTCCTAATATGATAAATTTACTTGAAAAATATAATCCAGATACTACCGTAAAAATAGAATTGAATAATGTACAAAATATTGAAGGACTTGAAAAATTTACTAAATTAAAGTATCTCGGTATATTAAATGATGAAAAGAACAATAATATAACAAGTATCGAAGGACTTCATACTCTTGTAAAACTAAATATATTATTTATCCATAATACTGGTATATACGAAGTACCATAATTTGTAAAGAATATTAAAGTATTGTAATATGATGATCTAATAATGTATGAGAAGATCAATAATAGATTGAGAGAATTAGTAGATAATACAGATAATTAATACAATTATAACTTCCTAAGATCAGATTAATATAAGTAGTGGATCAGGAGAATAAATGATGGTAAACTAGATTAATTTTTAGAGAGACTAAATAAAATAGACACTACTAAAAATATTAAAATATTATTCTTAGATGATGATATTAACATAATAATATTATGATTTTGTTTATTCGAATAAATCATGCGAATACGTAATCTATCATGACCTCTTGTTAAATTGAATATTCTATACTTTACTTGTAATTACGGATCTTATATAACAGGTAATCTAATACTTAATATGTTAGAGCCTAACTAATTCAAAAAGACTGATCTATATCTTGTTATTACAGGAGATACTAGCATCGTATCAATATTAAAGATATGGTCCTAATATTAAAACAATATAGAATGGTAGGTATACTCATATGAAAAAAGATTAAATTATTCATATAGTGAAACCTAATGACATTTCGTACATATTAAATGTTTAAACAAATTCAAAGATAGGAATCAAATAAATAGAAGTAAGTACTATTGTCATAAGCAATGAGTCTTATAGCGATTTTATAAGAAGTTCTTACCTTGAAATGGGATTTATTTATAAAAAAATATGTCATTATTTGAATACATGAGTAGTATATAATCATCATCTATTGGTTAATACTTTATACTTTCTATATGAGATCAATAATATATCTCATCTTAATTAAATATATTATTTTCTCATTTGAATAATAATTATTATCAATTCAAATATACTAAGAATACAATGTAATACCAGAAAAGATAGTAGTACGAACTCATATTGATACGGGAATACAATAAATAATATGAATAAATGTCCTAATTAACTACATATCCATGGTATTAATATATTTTTATCTTGTATATATTTGAGAATATTGTAAGTACATCTAATTCTCCATACGAATGGGAAGATTGTCAAACATATTATATTAATAAAAAAGTCATATCCATAATCTATTATTTCTTATTGTAAATTTAATCTTTCTTGATGATCTAACATTTTTATATTAATACAATTTAATATTTAGTAATTACTAGATATCATATCATTTTTTAATATTAATAAAATAGATACATTAGATCGTATAATTACTCATCAATACTATCATACAACTATGACAATTATACTTCATTAGGACATTTATCTATTAATAATTATATGAATCTCCCATAAGATTAACTACATTAATATATCCCATGTTTCATTAAATGTAACAAATAATCCGTGTAATATATTTCCATTCTTAAATGATTCCTAGTCATCCGATTCCTGAGACCATAAGAAATTTAAGTAAATAAAATAGTAGAATCTGGTAAATTTTCAACATTAATAATGATCATGGATAAAAATAAAAAACAATTCGTCCTTAAAAATATAATAATTAAAATTCTAGTAATATAATTACATTTTCGATTGATTAAAAATACTTTATATTATTAAATCGACAAGAGGATAAACATTATTTATTTTAATTAGTAAAAAGTTCTTATCTTGAAATTATTTTACTTACTTGAATATTCAACAAAGTAACATAATTCATACTATATTCGAATAAAATTATTGTTGTGCTTATTCGTCATTATATATTTCTTCATCATTATGTTATCCCATAATATCACGTATCATTCCTATTCTATATTTATCATTATAATTATTTTTCAATGCTTTGAACATCAATGCCTTTTATTTGTTTTTCTAATAATGAATTAAGTATCTATCATAGTGATTCGGATTTGGATTTATTTTATTCATACTTACTTTTAGTTTATAATGATCATTCCATTATGTATCATTTACTATTTAATATATCATTCCATTCTTGTGCATTACTTCTAATGTGTATACGTCTATCAATACGCATTGATCTTCAGTAACTCTACGTACATTGAATATTTACTTTAATACATCTTCATTGGTAGTACTAAGTTCTTGTAAATTTTATTGACGTCCTATACTGACTTAGACATTATTGAATCCTATGAATGTCTTTAATATATTATCTTCTATATCTAATTTTTTCAATGATTCATTCCATATAGGACCTATCTATGTTATTTTATTTCTATTCAATGCTAATATTTCTAATTTCTATGATATCGAATTATTCTTTTTATCGCATAATGGAGATACATCTTTAATCTTATTGAATGATAAATACAATGATTTTATTTCTTTTAGATTCTATACAAATCCTATATCTTATATTTCATTAAATGATAGTTTAAGATTTTTCAAATGGATAAAATCCTATAGGACATCGACATCCGTTATTTTATTATTCGATAAATCTAGACGCTATAAAGAAGTTAATCTTTGTAGTGGTACTATATTCTATATATTATTATTCGATAAAGAAAGATGTATTAATGATGTTAAGTTATGTATTTTATCTATTACGACAATCTTATTTTTTGATAAATCCAAGTATTTTAACTATTATAAGTTATCTATATTTGGCAATTAGTTAATATCGCACTTTACTAAACGTAGATCATTCAAGTTATCTAATTATTCTAAACCATTTATGATTTTTAGATCCACATTCTTAATAATTAGAGTATCGAGATTAGGTAATTATTATCTTATATCAATCTTTTTACAATCGAGATACTCGAGAGTCACATGTCTTATATTTTTTAGTTTCCATATGCTACTTACATCTTTTAGATCATATGCTCTCGATATACAAAGATGTTCTAAATTCTCTAATTATTCTATTCCTGAAATATCAATTATTTAATTGCTTATAAGTGTTAAGTATTTGAGATTTTTTATTTTAGAAATATCTTATAGATTACTTATTTTTGTATCATGCAAAGTAAGATCTTCGAGACTTTATATTTTATGTATATCTTCTAACTTTGTTATGTTCGAGAATCTTATTTGTAGAGATTTTAAGTTTTGAAATTTATCAATACCTTTGGTACTAGGTAATCTTTCTATCATTAAATCTTCTATTTATGAATCATATTAATCTAATATAGAATTATTAGACATATAGTTTGCTAATTATTGTTCTATTTCGGTATTCATGTTAATAGCATAAAATTTCATATAAACAAATAAATAATATCTTATATTTTCTCGTTCCTGAATATCTAAAAATTATTCTTTAGAATCTTAGATTAGTAAATGATATTATGATATTGTCTATATTTAGTCAACAAATCTTATACAATCTACATTTAATCATGTTTTATTTACACGGTAACAATTCCTTATTCGAGCCATTTCGAATGATCTAATATACTTATACGAATCCATTTTCTATCATCCTAATGTATTTTATTATTCATTAAAGCATACAATGTCTTATAATCTACATCGAACACTCTATTACATCTACTATATAATCCAAAATATTCAAGCAATATAGTACTATTAGAACTACTCAAATATTCTACATTATCAATGTATATATCTTATACTTAATCATTTATATCTTCGATCCTAGTGACATTAGTATTTTATACATTTATTCTAATATTAGTGATAGTATCCAATATTGGAAATTTACTAATATTATTGTGTGATGAATTAAGATATTTTAGGTTCTTCAATGTCCGAATATCATACCGATAACTTATTGTATTATTCGAAATATCAAGATATTCAAGATTTATTAGTACTCTAATACTTTCAATATTACTTATTCGATTATATGATAAATCCAAATATTGAAGATTCACGAGAGAATAGAGTCCTTCAATACATTCTATCTTATTATGTGATAAATCCAAAT
>Ga0208837_1000019_pt1 | contig 30002 bp, 36 predicted proteins | sample DeeseametaMP0327_FD_184214 | JGI IMG/M metagenome (GOLD analysis project Ga0208837, IMG submission 184214) | Marine microbial communities from the Deep Atlantic Ocean - MP0327 (SPAdes) | ecosystem: Environmental > Aquatic > Marine > Oceanic | place: East of Recife, Brazil, South Atlantic Ocean...
AACATACCCCATTCAAACTAGGGTGTGAAGACACCGAAGGATACAAACGTGAGTAGAGTAGCAAAACTTGAACGCAAAACAAAAGAAACTAGCGTATTCGCTGAAATTAACTTAGACGGCACAGGCCAATATAACATCACAACTGGTATAGGCTTTTTCGACCATATGCTTGAGCAACTCTCTAAACACAGCCTGATTGACATCACAATCAAGGCTGAAGGCGATCTTCACATCGATGCCCACCATACAGCAGAGGATGTAGGCATTACACTCGGTCAGGTCATAAAAGAAGCCGTGGGTGATAAAAAAGGAATTCGCCGCTACGGCCATTTTGACCTCGCCATGGACGAAGCACGCACAAGCTGCTCTCTTGATTTATCTAATCGCCCTTACCTTAAATGGGATGTAAATTTTAGCGTTGATAAACTCGGCGATATGGATACAGAATTGTTTCAAGAATTCTTCCACGCTTTAGCAGGTAACGCGGGCATTACACTTCATGTCTCACAGCTCGCAGGCACAAATAACCACCATATTATCGAAGCAAGCTTCAAAGCGTTTGCAAAAGCATTACGCATGGCTTTAGAAATTGATCCAAGAGCGGAAAACACTCTACCAAGTACTAAAGGTGCACTTTAAAGAATCGATTCCCTCCTGAATTTCCATAGCATTAATGGCATTTTTGCTTTTACTATCAATTACTTAACAAAGAAAATTTGGTAATTCATCGCCACTGCTGTACAAAAACCATGGAGAGAAGGAGACCTATCTATTAGAGTCTCACGGACAGGGAAAACGGGAAATAAAGCAATTACAATAGCTTTGCCACAAAGTGCAGAAGAATACAGCACAAGAACGAAGAGAAACAACGGTTAACAAGCCCTTTAAACTAGCGGTTTTAAAGGGCTTTTAATTTACCTGAATAAAACCAGATAATCTAATCAAGCGGATACTCAATCTCAAGGACTTCTATGTCCTCCGTTCCCTCTTCCAAACGTACACGTCGCACATCACCAATCTCAGCCTTTAACAAAGCTTTACCAACTGGACTTTGCCAGTTAATCTTACCTTTGGAAAAATCAGCCTCATCAACGCCAACAAGATGAACCTGCACCTCTGTATCATCCTCACGTACATAAGTAACACGTGCACCGAAAAAAACCTTTTCTAGAGCTTGTTGCTGCTTAGGGTCCACAACCTCTGCGTTCTCAAGTCGTTTCTTCAAATAACGTAAACGCCGATCAATCTCTCTTAAGCGCTTTTTATTATAGATATAATCACCATTTTCACTACGGTCCCCATTACCGGCCGCCCACGAAACAATCTCACAGATTTTCGGGCGCTCCTCATGGATCAGGTAATCCTGCTCATCTGCTAAGGCCTTGTACCCCGAAGGGGTCATGTAAAAAACATCATCACTCATGAATTAGATATTGCGCTTCCTGAGCACATCACCATGCGCAGGGAAATTCTCATAATCTGTCATTGTTGTAACACTGCCTTTAAGCGCGTTAAAACCATCCTTCGTACACCGTGAAATAGATGTACGCTTCAAAAAGTCCCAAACGGACGTACAGCTATAGCTATGCGCCCAGCCACCAGTCGGCAACACATGGTTAACGCCAATACCATAATTACCAAGTGAAGACGGTGTATGTTCACCAATCAATATTTCACCCGCATGAAGCAGCTTACGCGCAACATCATCAGCATTCTCCGTCTTCAAATGCAAATGCTCCGGCGCATATTCATTAGAAACTTCTATTGATTGCTCAAGACTCTCCGTAAGAATAATACCGCCATAATCACCCATAACCTTATGACAGATCGAACGGTGCGGCTCAGGCAATTCATCAATAATTGATGGCAAATTCTCAAGCACATATTGGGCAAGCGCCGCATCATGCGTAACCAAAAGTGCTGCACTATCTTCTCCGTGCTCTGCCTCGTTTAAAATATCCCAGCACGTATTATGGGGATCAGCTGAAGCATCTGCCAAAACTATAGATTCAGAAGGTCCTGCAGGCATCCCCGGATCCATAACCTCACTACATACACGTTTAGCCGCCGCTACAAACGGAGAACCCGGCCCCAAAACTTTACGCACCTTCGGAACGCTCTCGGTCCCATAAGCAAGGGCCGCAATCGCCTGCGCCCCGCCGCACTTATAAACATTCTCCACGCCGCAAAGCTTAGCCGTATAAAGTGTTGCATCATCCGTACGCCCATTCGCAGTCGGCGGTGACACAATCGCTATATTCTTAACCCCTGCAATCACAGCCGGAATAGCCAGCATATAAAGCGCAGATGGAAATGCGCCCTTACCGCGCGGCACGTACAGACCAACAGAATCAAGTGCACTAACTTGCTCACCCGCAAAAACACCTGGCTCAATCTCAACCATCCAAGGCTTCTCAACGCGTGCCATTTGCTCTTCATGAAAACGCTTAACATTGCGCGCACAGTGTTGAATTGCGGCCTTTAAATCATCATCCAGCGCTTTTTCAGCCCTTTCGAACTCTTCAGGGCTCGCTTTGATATTATCAATCTCAGCCTTTTCGAATTTCAGCGCATAGTCTTTTAAAGCCGTATCACCGCGTGTACGTACATCTTGAATAATCGGCTCAACCATTTTAACGACATCATCAATATTCGCCTGTGAACGACGCATAATGCGCGCTTTAACATCCTCAGTCGTCTCATTCCATCTATAGAAATTAATGCTCATGCTTTTATCTTTTTATAAGAAATCATTGACAAGAGCCCCATATACAACGAAAAACGCATCATGGCAAAAGAAACTATCGCAATTATTGATTACGGCTCCGGTAATATCGCATCTGCAGCAAAAGCTATGGAGCATGTTATTAAAGCTGAAGGCCTAAATGCCGAAGTTCTAATTACCGACAAAGCCGAAGACCTTTTAGAGGCTGGACGCATCCTGCTGCCGGGACAAGGTGCATTTGGCGACTGCATGACAAACCTTCGTAAATCTGGCCTCATAGAACCACTTGAAGAAGCTGTCATTCAAAATGGAACGCCTTTTCTCGGAATCTGCGTAGGAATGCAGCTATTAGCAACGCGCGGCCTTGAACACGGCTCCCATGAAGGCCTAGATTGGGTAAAAGGCCAAGTTGTACCCATAAAGCCTGATAATCCAGATTTAAAAATTCCTCACATGGGCTGGAACGAAGTTCACCCAGTCAGTTACGAAGGTTCAGCCTTTGAACAAGACAACCAACACTTTGTGCTGCGCAGCACATTTTCTTCTAAAGAAGTCGCAAAACATTATTACTTTGTTCACTCTTATATGTTCGAATGTCATTATAGCCATCATGTACTGGGTATTGCAGATTATGGTGGACCGATCATCTCGATTGTTGGGCGTGACAATATTCTTGGTGTTCAGTTCCATCCAGAAAAAAGCGCACAAGACGGCCTAGAACTTATAGCCGCTTTTGCAAAATGGAGGCCTTAACATGAGTAATGACCAATTTAATCTTAAGCCTGTAGACGCTGTCCCAAAAGTCGAGCGACTAGAGAGCCTGTCTACATCAGATTTAAACGATCTGATTGATGCAACAGACGCAGCCATAGAGGGCGGCGGCGGTTTTGGATGGATAGAATTACCAAACCGTGATTCAGCCGAGCGTTATTGGCAAGGTGTAATGGCCATGCCTGCGCGTATCCTACTAGTAGCACGTCTAGACGGTGTTATCTGCGGAACATGCCAACTATGGAAGCCCCCGCCCCATAACGAGGCACAAGCCCACATAATCACACTAACAACCAACTTTGTTTCCCCATGGGCTCGAGGCCACGGCCTTGCAAAAATGCTTGTTGAAAAAGCCGAGGATGTTGCACGCGATGAAGGGTTTTCTGTTATCAACCTAGAGGTACGCGAAACAATGACCCGGGCTATAGAGATATATGAATCACTAGGGTTCGAACGCTTTGGCGAACACCCATTTTCTGTTCGAATTCCCGATCAAATCCTTAAAGGCTACTATTACTACAAAGTCATTGATCCAAAACTAAAAGACCTATAACATCAAGACATTACAGACTTTTAGGGGGAATTAGATGAGTGATTATAAAGAGGTAAGCGTCACATCATGGGGGACGCGCATTAAAAATGCTATTTCTGGAATCTTCATTGGATTTCTTCTTTTTCTAGCCTCATTTTACATCCTATGGTGGAATGAAGGTAACTCAGTTAAGCGTATAAAAACGCTAAATGAAGGCCGTAGCTTAGTCACGCCGATTTCAGCAGATCAAATAGATCCAGCCAATAATAAAAACTTAGTCCATATTGCCGGACGTGCAGAAACAAACCAAATTCTCAGAGACCCCTATTTTGGCGTAGCGGTAAAAGCCCTCAAACTAAAGCGCGTCGTTGAAATGTACCAATGGCAGGAAGATAAAAAGACAAAAACAACAAGCAATACAGGCGGCTCCCAAACAACAGAAACCACCTATAGCTATCAAAAAATATGGTCTCAAAACGCGATTAATTCTGGTGAATTTAAAAAACCTCAAGGCCATGAAAACCCAGCTATGCGCTTTCAACAATACAGCCAAGAAGCCAAAGATATTAAAATCGGCGCTTTTCAATTATCAAAGCCATTCACAGCAAAAATCAATAATTTCACGCCTTATCATTTAACTGAGCAAAATTACAAAGCCATCAATGGCGCATTAAAAAATCGTTTTATCCTAAATGGAAATGAATATTATTCAGGCACGCCAGACACCCCCCAAATCGGTGACGTACGCATACGCATTGAAATTATTGAACCGCAAGAATATAGCGCGGTTGGTCAACAATATGAACAAATGCTCAATATCTACAATACGAAATCGGGAAAAATTAATCTGATAGAATCAGGTTACAAAAGCGCCGACGATCTCTTCCAAACCGCTGAAGACGAAAATGTCGCGCAAACATGGCTCACACGCTTTGGCGGTTTATTTATGATGTGGGCCGGGATCTTCCTCATCTTAAAACCGCTTCAAGTTCTAGCAGATGTTGTGCCAATTATAGGCTCCATCGTTGGCGCAGGCGCAAGCCTCATAGCGATTGTGTTAGCACTGCCCCTAAGCTTGCTGACCATTGCGCTTTCTTGGATTTTCTTCAGACCCCTAATTGGAGCTGCCATTCTCGTAGTGACAGGATTCTTCTTTTTTGGCGGCTTTAAGATTCTAAAGAAAAAAGCCATTAAAGAAGGACGTGTCTCAGACCAGCATCTCAGCGCAGAAACTTCATCTTGATGAAACGCGTTCAAAGCTTTATACCTGCTCCGTAGGATTAAATAGCAGCATGAAAGCGCGATAAAAATGATTATTTACCCAGCAATTGATCTTAAAGATGGACAATGCGTACGCCTTTATAAAGGGGATATGAACCAAAACACTGTTTATAACGACAACCCAGCAGCACAAGGTGCAGAATGGGCTGCATCGGGTTTTAGCTGGATTCACATTGTCGATCTCAACGGTGCTATTGATGGCCGTCCCGTGAACGAAGAAGCGGTAAAATCTATTATCGAAACAGTTGATATCCCTGTTCAGCTTGGCGGTGGTATCCGTAACCTTCAGCAAATCGAGAACTGGATTAATGAAGGCGTTAGCCGTATAATTCTTGGCACAATTGCCCTTAAAAACCCTGAAATAGTAAAAGAAGCATGCCGCCTATTCCCAGGCCAAATCGCCGTTGGCATCGATGCGCGAGCGGGCATGGTCGCCGTTGAAGGGTGGGTAGAAGAATCGAACATGAAAGCGGCCGATCTGGCACGTATGTTCGAAGATGAAGGCGTAAGCGCCATCATCTATACAGATATAGATCGTGACGGCACAGGTGAAGGCGTAAATCTTGAAAGCACAATCGAGCTATCGCAAGCAACATCAATTCCTATCATAGCCAGTGGCGGTATCGGCAGCCTTGATGATGTCTTTGCTGTACGTAAAGCTAGCGAAGAACATAATATTAACGGTGTAATTATTGGCAAAGCTTTATACGATCAACGCGTAAATCCAGCCAAAGCTATCGCAATTGCTTCTAATGACGATATTTTAAGCGACGTACCAGCAAATACGAACAGTTAGAAAAACCAACAAAAAGTTGCCATAACTTCGTTGACAGCCACGCTCTGATAACCTAAAAAACTCCGAAATGATGTGAAAAACGGAGAACAGAGCGTCATGAAAGAAAATGTAGAAAAATTTCTAAAAAATTTTGCACCGAGCTTTGCCGAAGTATCAGGCGGCCTTGAAACCTTAGCCGCTGCACTCGAAATTAAAGAAATAGACTTCGCCCAAGCTGAGACGATCGCAGAAATGAATTCAGCCTTAGGATTGCTGCAAAATGAATTCTCAAACACCTCGGCAACCATAGGCCTGAGACAAGTAACCCATCACCTAGTGAATAGAACAAGCCTAAGTGTCACAAGTGAAAAGCAAATAGCTGCCATTCACGCAGCACTAACAGCAGGATAATAAGCATACGCTCTTGTTTGATAAAGCAGAGTAAGCTAAAAGAATGGCATTATGCTTAAAACTCGTATCATACCATGCTTAGACATCGATAAAGGCCGCGTTGTAAAAGGCGTTAACTTCGTCGACATCGTCGATGCAGGCGATCCCGTTGAACAAGCAAAAGCCTATAACGAACAAGGCGCAGACGAACTTTGTTTCTTAGACATCACCGCGACACATGAAAGACGCGACACCATTATTCATATGGTCGAAGATGTTGCAGCAGAAGTGTTCATACCGCTTACGGTCGGCGGCGGAATTAGTGATATTAGCCACATTCGAAACCTGCTTAATGCTGGCGCAGATAAAGTCTCTATCAACTCCGCTGCTGTTAAAAACCCGAATTTTGTTCGTGAAGCCGCGGAAAAATGCGGCAGCCAATGTATCGTCGTTGCCATTGATGCCAAAGCAAAAGAGGACGGTTCAAAAGGATGGGAAATCTTCACCCATGGTGGGCGCAAGGGTACAGGCATTGACGCCGTTGAATGGGCTATAAAAATGGCTGAATACGGCGCAGGCGAAATACTACTCACATCCATGGATAGAGACGGTACAAAAGCGGGGTTTAACCTACCTTTAACACGCGCAGTCTCTGACGCCGTTAAAATTCCAGTTATCGCCAGCGGTGGCGTTGGTAATCTCGATCACCTCGTAGAAGGTGTAACCGAAGGCCACGCTAGCGCAGTCCTCGCCGCTTCGATCTTTCACTTTGGTGAATACACAATTCAACAAGCCAAAGACGCCATGAAAAAAGCAGGAGTACCAGCCCGATGACCACGCACATCCTCGATCAACTCTACGCCGTCCTTCAAGAGCGCAAAAAAGAAAGCGCAAATAAATCCTACGTCGCTAGCCTTTACAACAAAGGTGCAGATAAAATCGCAGCCAAAATCACCGAAGAAGCCGAAGAAACGAATGTCGAAGGTATCGCGCTCGAACAAGACCCTACAAACGAATCGATTCGTAAAGCGCTAACCTCTGAAAGTGCTGACCTTATCTTCCATCTAATGGTCATGCTTTCACATCACAACATTCCACCAAGTGATGTCTTTAAAGTGCTAGAAGGACGCTTCGGCATTTCCGGCCATGATGAAAAAGCATCACGCACAAAATAATTCCATAACACCTTGCATTTCTATATTTTTTTATGCAATACTCCGCGCCTATGTGGTCATTAAATAAAGCATTCAAAGCTACAGCAGGTATCTTTCTCGCAGCCAATGTTAATGTTGCGGCAAACGCTCATGAAGTGCCTAATGCCGACCATACGCACCTGGATGATCCTAATAAAATGACCAATAATGTCTGCGAAACAGGTGAAACACCCTATATCGCCTTTGATCTTGATTCAGGCCGTATCATCGAAGAAAACCGCTCAGACATATATATTCAAACAGCCTCTATGGCCAAGATCATGTCACAAGTACTCTTTGCCAATGCAGTAGCTGATGGAGATATTAACCCCCATAACCGTGTACGCATCTCCGATGATTCTATCGATAAAGGAACAAAATGGGGCGGCAACTCTTGCGATATAAAAGATACGCCGCGCGTATATAGAAACCTTGACGTTGAAAATGCACGTAAAATGTCTGCTGTACGCTCATGTAACGAAGTCACTGTCGCACTTGCGAAAGACATTGTCAGAGATTCATTTGAAGGCGGCGATGAGATTCCAAACAGATATCGTGAAAAACGTTTTGTTGAAGAAATGAATGCTGAGGCGCAAGCAATGGGCATGCATAATACAAACTACACCAATGCCAGCGGCCTGCCAGATCCCGGTAACCATACAACTCTGCAAGACCTCGCTGTTCAGTTCAAGCATATTTACGATGAAAGAGAAGACGTAAAATCTTACCTCAGCCTAACCGAAACAGGAATAAGGGGCTGGAATATTGGCAATACAATCACCCTTATGCGAAATAATTACATTGATCATGATACGGTGAGTATATGGGGCAAAACAGGCACTGTGGCTCCGCACAGAGGCGGCGCTGGCTGGATCTTAGGATTCGAAGAAGAAAACGGCCCGAATATAGCTATAGCAACAATCTGTCACCCTGAAGCAAAACCGTCTAAGTACCATATTCGTGAGAATTTCACGCTAGAGGTCTATGAACGTGCACGTAATTTTGTGGTAGACCACCCAAATGAACTCAATCAAAAACCTGATATCTATGGTAACCCGCCTGCTCAGAGATTCTTACTTGATATACCAAGGCACCATATAATGCTACCGGATCCATTCTCTACAGATTTTTCGGAGCATTTTGTTCATCCAATAAAACAACAACCGGTTCATAGCTTTGAGCTTCCTTAGCATCCATTGAAGCATAAGCGCAGATAATAACGAGATCACCCTTTTGCACCAAACGCGCAGCCGCACCATTAATACCAATCACGCCGCTACCGCGCTCACCTAAAATAGTATAGGTCGTAAAGCGCTCACCATTATTAATATTCAAAACATCAACCTGCTCATAAGGAAGCATATTCGCCGCCTCCAACAGATCAGGGTCAATTGTGATAGAGCCTTCATAATGAAGGTCACTCTGTGTCACTGTTGCGCGGTGTAATTTAGATTTCAGCATTGTTAACATCATGGCCTTTATATAATATCATCCAATCAGAAAAGAAAGGGATTTCAGCATGGCCTATGACGATCAAAATATTTTTGCAAAAATTCTTCGCGGTGAAATCCCGTGCCAGGAAGTCTATCAAGACGATCATGTACTGGCCTTTAACGATATAGCGCCGCAGGCTCCGGTTCATATCCTTGTCATACCCAAAGGTGCATATATCTCTATTGATGATTTCGGCGTAAACGCCACCCCAGAAGAACTCAAAGCATTTTATAGTGCCATTGATAAAATTGTCAGTGACAAAGGCCTCAAGGAAGCTGGATTTCGCTGCATTGCTAACACTGGCGAAAATGGCGGGCAGGAAGTACCGCACTTCCACATGCATATTCTTGGTGGAAAAAAAATTGGACCAATGGTCTCATCATGATTGATAAATCCATCAGCCCAATTTTGCTCACTAAACTTTATATAATTAATTCTTCGTCTTAGAAACTGTAGGAAAGACAACGACATTTCCATCTAATGTCGTTTCTGCATAACTATTCTTCGATACATTTGCGGCCTCTTGGCTGAAGTAAAATTCATTTGCCAAGATCATAGATGTATCATCCAGATCCAGTGCATCTACATAACATTCCGCTATGAGCACATGAGCCTCAGCCTGCGTTTTCAAAATATTACAAAGCGCAGCCGCTTCTGGCACACGTCTTTGTAATGCATTCATTGATGATTCGAATAAATCCGCCAATGCCTGTAAATCTTCTGGCAGATAAACCATCTTAGAAAGCGTCTCATCTTCGCCGGATAAACCACCCTGTGAACTAGCCATCCATTCCGCCGCGTAATCTGAAATAATGCGCTCACATTCCATGTTGAGAACAGCCATAGCCGCACCAAAGTTTTTATACTTCGTGGCAATTTTTTGCCCTGCCAACGCAATAGCCAAAAGCGCACTATCCGTTCTTAAATCTGAAATTTCTTCATGAAGAGCATGCTTCACTTCATCACTGACGCTTTCTCTCCCATATAGAATATCTTGAATGATAAGAGGAATATGTAGCGAGTTCGTAAGACCTGCCATTTCTCTTTCGTTTACCATAGTACTTCCCTTTATATTTTTTTATTTTTATTATCCCCGATCACTGCCGACCTGCTTCCTGTATAAAGACTAAAAGTAAAAGAAAAATTAACATGTGGATAATTTAAGATAAATTTTACACATCAATGATTCAAGGTTGTGCTATAACAAAATTGAATCGTTATACTAGGAAACTATTTATGGTCGCTCAAGTCAGCACAGTCGCCTTTCAAGGCATTGATATTCAAACAGTTGATGTGCAGGTGCAAATCTCTAATGGCCTTCCCGCTTTTACAATTGTAGGTCTACCTGATAAAGCCGTAGCAGAAAGTAAAGAACGGGTGCGCGCCGCCCTTCACGCCCTTGGAATCGCTCTACCCCCCAAAAGATTAACGATTAATCTTGCGCCCGCAGATGTCACAAAAGAGGGCAGCCATTTCGATCTTCCGATCGCGGCCGCTGTTCTCGCCGCGATGGATATCCTTCCAAAAGAAGAACTATCCAAAGCCACTATTTTAGGTGAACTGTCCTTAGACGCTAATATTCGCGCCGTTGCAGGCATATTGCCCGCCGCCATACACGCTGCAGGCAATGATAATAAACTTATCTGCCCTGCTGATTGCGGCGAAGAAGCAGCATGGGCCGGAGATTTGGAGATTATCGCGCCATCAAATTTGCTGGATTTAATCAACCATATAAAGGGCGTACACAATCTACCCGCGCCCTCAACCCGTTTAGCGCAGCATACAAATACCGCCAAAACCGATCTCGCCGATATAAAAGGTCAAGAAAGCGCTAAGCGCGCATTAGAAATAGCGGCGTGCGGCGGTCATAATATGCTTATGATCGGGCCGCCTGGCTCGGGTAAATCTATGCTCGCAAGCGCACTACCTGGCATCCTACCGCCTCTTAATGCTAAAGAAGCCCTAGAGGTATCGATGATCCACTCCCTTGCTGGATCCCTCCCCGAAGGCGGCCTCATGCAAACGCGCCCCTATAGAGACCCGCACCACTCCGCCTCCCTGCCTGCTTTAATAGGCGGCGGCCACCGCGTAAAGCCAGGCGAGATAAGCCTCGCTCATAATGGTGTACTCTTCCTTGATGAGCTTCCGGAATTTTCCCGCTCAACTCTAGAAGCACTGCGCCAGCCCATAGAAACGAAAAAAGTTCTCATCGCGCGCGCCAACCAGCACGTCACATACCCTGCGCGCATACAGCTCATCGCTGCTATGAATCCTTGCCGCTGCGGTCACTTAGGACAAGAAGAGCTAGAATGCACAAAAGCGCCGCGCTGCGGCCTTGATTACCAATCTAAAATCTCTGGCCCGCTCATGGACAGAATTGATCTACAAATAGATGTCCCTGCTATTTCAATCGCGGATTTAAGCGCCCCCGCACCAAACGAAGATTCTAGCGCCGTAGCGCAGCGCGTAGCCGCCGTCCATAAATTACAAGCTGAACGATTCGAAAATCTTGGTGCAGAAAAAGACGTACACCTAAACGCGCACGCAGAAGGCAAGCTATTAGAGGCCATCACAACAATGGAAACAGATGCTTCAGCACTCATCCAGCGCGCCGCCCAAACCGCCAATATTTCTGCACGCGGCTATTTTAGAATTCTAAGAACCGCACGTACAATTGCTGATCTTGATGCAATCATAAGCGGACAACATTTCGAAGCCATCAATAAAAAACATGTCGCCGAAGCACTAAGCTACAGACGACATGTCTCTGTATGAGGGAACGTGATATCCCTCATCTCCCCAACCGTTAACTTATATCAACAGACTTCGCCTGTTTCAGAATTTCCATTTACATTTTGGCTGACATACTTAGCCATAAAGCTGGACCAAGAAGACGCCATAGGAGAACGCATACTGTGCATACGGTTTCCATCTCTTAGAACACGGCGCAAAGTCTGCCCCGTAAGCCCTGGATCATCCAACGCGGTTTGAAATTCACCCAAAGCCATAGACGCAAACGCAGCATAATCCGCATTCACTGAATCATATTGAGCATAAGCTTCGCTTGTCTCATCAATCAACAGCTTAACCGGACATTCAAAAGAGTATTTCATTGATACTTTCTCCCTTAAGAATTTCGCAAAATCCTTTACCTGCGCTTTAATGAACAAAAATCTGCTTTCAACTCTTTCAAAACACATGATGATCAAATATAAACAGCAGGAAAGTTTGAAAATGATCTCATAAATCAAAACAGAAATGCAAATTTCATTATATTTAGTCTATAAATAATGTAATTTTATTTCGCTAATATGAGTTTAAAAACAAAGGATTGGAAGACAACATGAAACGTGCATTTATATTCCCAGGTCAAGGATCACAATTTGTAGGAATGGGCAAAGAACTCGCCGAATCGTTCAGCGAAGCCAAAGAAGTATTTCAAGAAATTGACGATGCACTCTCTCAAAATCTTTCAGCCCTCATGTTCGAAGGCCCTGAAGAAGACCTCAACCTCACTGAAAACACACAAGCAGCGCTAATGGCTGTGTCTGTTGCGACAATGCGCACACTTGAAAAACAAGGCGGCTTTGCCCTCGCGGATAAAGCAGACTTCGTCGCAGGTCACTCACTCGGCGAATACTCAGCCCTCACAGCCGCAGGCAGCTTCACCCTATCTGATGCCGCCCGCCTGTTAAAACTGCGCGGTCAAGCCATGCAAAAAGCTGTCCCAGTGGGCGAAGGCTCTATGGCGGCTATCATCGGCCCATCCCTTGAAGACGTCCGCAAAATCGCAGAAGACGCCGCCCAAGGCCAAGTATGCGAAGCCGCAAATGATAACTCCGTCGGTCAGGTCGTCATTAGCGGCCATAAAGACGCCATCGCCAGAGCCGTTGATATCGCCTCAGAGCGCGGCGCAAAACGCGCTGTCATCCTGCCTGTAAGCGCGCCGTTCCACTGCGCCCTCATGCAGCCCGCAGCCGAAGCAATGCAGGCCGCCCTCGCGGACACAAATATCACCGCGCCATCTGTGCCCGTAATCGCCAATGTGATTGCCGCGCAAACAAATGACCCAGAAGAGATTCGTAATCTCCTTGTTCAGCAAGTCACAGGCGCAGTGCGCTGGCGCGAATCTGTTCTATATGCCAAGGAACAGGGCGTAAGCGAAATGATCGAGCTAGGCGCGGGTAAAGTGCTCTCTGGCTTAATCCGCCGCATCGACCGCGAAATCGCCTGTAGCAATGCCGCCAGCCCGGCTGAGATCGAAGCCCTCATCGAAAAACTCAGCTAATTAAAAAAGCGCCCTTACACTACACCCATAATAGGCCTATAATAGCTCACCCAACCACCATAGGGTGAGCAACAAACATATGGGATAGAGGATGATCGCTGAGTTATTTTATCCAGAAGAGCTTAAAATCATTATCGCGGATTTGCGTGCTAAAGATAACTTAAATGAAGCCACCAAGGATGCTTTAGATTCTTACATAAAAAAGCATGTTAGCATCACGTTTTTTTTAACAATTATATCATTACTAGCAGGCTTACTAAGTAAAGATTTGCTTTTATTTGGGTTTAGTTGTGTAGCCGCAACATTCATATTTTTCCCTTCGATTAATAGCTTAAAAAAATTAATCAAAGAATCGGTTAAAAGGTACCAAAATTCAGGGAAAACAAAAGCTACAGTTACAAGGTTTCTAATCAGCAATGGTATAGGTGGCTCATCATGGAGTGTCTACTATAGCTATTTAGTCGATGAAAAAGAAATTGAAGCAAGACTTCCTGATATCCCAAATGATTTATTGCATATAAGATATAAAAAGGGCGATACCTTCAACATTATTTATGATACGCGCGATCCAAGTATTAGCATTCCTGAAATTCCAACTTTGATAAGAACGTTCAAATTAAACAAAAGCGACAATAAATCCACTGAATCGCTTTAATACAAAGAGATCAAAGCAACACTAACTCATCACCGCACCGCCTGGAATAACCAATAGCCTAGCTGAGATCGAAGCTCTCATCGAAAAACTCAGCTAATTAAAAAAGCGCCCTTACCCTGCACCCATAATAGGCCTATAATAGCTCACCCAACCACCATAGGGTGAGCTATGAAACCATTATTATTACCAGTCTTTCTATTCTTCACATCTATAATGCTGAGCGCCTGTAACTCAGGTCATGAAAGCTGGCATTATAAAATGACCGTAACCGTTGAAACCCCTGAAGGCGATATATCAGGCAGCGCCGTGAGGGTCATGGCGAACTCTAGCCCAGCACTCAGCTTACCTGACGCGGGCAGCTCAGCCAGTGTACGCGGCGAAGCGGTTGTTGTTGATTTAGGTGAACGCGGTGTTTTATTCGCGCTTATTTCCCACGATAGTGATCGAGAGTTTTATGCGACCTTTCCCGTACCCAATAATAAAGGCGGCGCAACACCGGAAGGGATCGCTTACTATGCGTCTTTACCCGCCGGAAAGAAGAAAGATATGAACCCGTTTTCTGGCGCGGGCTATCCAAAACTTGTGACCTTTAAGGATATAAATGACCCCAAAACTGTCACGCTTTTGCAGGAATATGAACGCTGCCGCGCAGGATCTAAGCGCGCAAAGGCCTGTAAGGAACAAGGGCCGCATCTCATCAATGATCGTTTTGAGGAGATGTTTGGCGAGGGCGTACGCATAAAGAATATCACCCTTGAGATTACCGATGAACCCGTCACATGGGGCGTTGTCCAAAAACACCTAGGAAAACGAAAGTCTATCGGACCATATATGTTTGCGATTGGAGAGAAACGATGAATCTCAACCTTAAATTGGTTAAGGCGATTTTATCCAAGCATGCAATTCTTTTTACCTGCTTAGTGTGCACTCTTTCCGTAGGTGTATCTGCATGTAAAACGGAGGAGAATAAGAAAGAAACATTACAAAGCCTTCCATTTTTGGCGGTCGATCTAAATGGAAACGGGAAAATAGACATGATCCCTCTTGAAGAATCCAATGTATATTTTGATGTAGATGGTGATGGACTGGCTGAGCGCACAGAATGGATAAGCCCCGAAGATGGGATTGTTGGAGTATACACTCTAAAAGATGATTCTAAAGGAGATACAATTCAAAAACGACTTTTGCTTTTTTATACCGATGGCCTAAAAAAACTACTCTCATTTGATTTAAATAATGATGGTCAATTCGACAAAACAGATCGTGTAACACAAAAAGGGTTATCCTATACACGATCAGGTAGTTTTTGGGTGTGGGTAGATCAAGACCAGAATGGTTACCCAGAGAAGGCAGAACAAAAAACATTTGCAGAAAAATGCTCTATTAAAAGTTTGAATTTGCAGAATACTAGCAAAAGTAATCTCAAGTTCTCAAGCTTTATAGAATGCCAAGATGGAAAGAGTTTTCTATATAAAGAAGTGGATTTCCAGTTCGAAGACTCGAATAAAAAAATTCAATACCCACCTGAAAACCGAAGATAGATTTAATGCGATACTATCGATGGACTCTTACAATCGTGGGTATGATAAGTCTATTATGCTACAAAAAAAGAAACACTAACTCATCACCGCACCGCGTGGGAAAAGACCAGCATTCCAGCCACGTTCAGCCAAGCGGCGTAGCGCCGTTTTCGCCCAAAGCAGCGCCGTTGAAATATCATGATGGCGCAGCTCACTATGCTGGATACAAATCACCTGACGCAGGCAATGTAAATTTTCGGTAATATCGCGCAAATCCTCACGCTCAACTACAAAAGCCTCGGCCTCTTGGTCTTGCTCGCTCACTGTTTCATATAGATCCTGCAGCGCATTAATAAAAAGATTTACATTTTCGCGCTGCGAATCCTCAAGATCCGTATGCGCAAAAGCCGTATTCACCGCATCATGCAGCGCGCTTAATCCCAGCGCAGGCGTAAAGCGCCGCCCCTCTTCCGCATCTTTAAAATGCCGAACAATATCCAAGATATCCGTACGTGCAAGGATCACGCCTTTTGTAGAATTCTGATTTAGTCCACTCATATCACTCAATTGTTAAGCACCATGCTTTATTTATTTTTTATTATTCTAGCCTTGTCTTCCATAAAATAAGGTTAATACGAGGCGTTTAACCCCATTTATTTATAGCGCGCAGACGAAGGTCATTGACTTGTAAGCAGAGGGCTTATAATCCTGATATCAAGATAAATAAAGAGGAATTGTTGAAAATGTTTGACCTTACAGGAAAAAAAGCACTCGTAACCGGCGCAACAGGCGGTATTGGCGGCGAAATTGCACGCGCCCTCCACGCAGCAGGCGCAGAAATCGCGATCTCTGGCCGTAATACAGAAAAACTAGAAGCCCTTGCCGCTGAACTGGGTGAGCGCGTCCATATCACACCGGCAGACCTCTCCTCTTCCGAAGCCGCGGCAGAGCTAGCAAAAAAAGCTGAAGAAGCCCTTGGCGGCGTTGATATCCTTGTTAACAATGCTGGGCTGACACGTGATGGCCTTTCCATGCGCATGAACGATCAAGACTGGCAGCAAGTCATCGATGTAAATATGACTTCAACATTCGCCCTTGCAAAGGCTCTACAGCGCGGGATGATGAAGCGCCGCCATGGCCGCGTTATCAATATCGCCTCTGTTGTTGGCGTAACAGGAAACCCAGGGCAGTGTAACTATGTTGCATCAAAAGCAGGGATGATCGGCTGGTCAAAAGCGATGGCGCAAGAAGTCGCAAGCCGCGGCATCACAATCAACTGTATCGCACCGGGCTTTATCGCCACCGCGATGACAGATGCGCTGAATGACGACCAAAAAGCAAAAATTAACGCGAATATTCCAGCCGCAAAAATGGGCGATTCAAAAGATATCGCCGCCGCTGCGCTTTATCTAGCCTCTGATGAATCTGGCTATGTGACAGGTCAAACACTGCACGTTAATGGCGGCATGGCGATGATCTAATCATCAAAGATATATATTCAATGAAGCGCGCTATAATCCTAGCGCGTTTTTTTATGGGATTTTAAAACCTGACAAAACAATTGGGGAATCTCCAGCGTCATCCATCTTCGCATCAGGACCGCAATTACTCGAATAGACCTTATGATCATCTGGATGCTTCCACATCATAATTTTATTCAAGTTTCCAAGCATAACAGCCATCATCGCACGCTCTATCTCAACTTCGCGCGGCTCACCCGAATCTGGTGAAACCCCTACCCCCTTGGCTTCATCCAACTTCACCGGATCTCTCATATTCAAATCCAGCATATAAATATCGTCACCATCTTCAACAAGTGCAACAGCATGACCTCCGCCACCTGTTCTGCCCGTCTCTGGATTTCTATAAAGGATATTACCGCCAAAAACGGCAACATCTTTTTCCCCGGCTAGGTTTAAAACGGCCGCTTCAAAAAACGCATAATTGTCACAATCACCACTATAGTGCCCTTGATAATGATCATTCATAAAATCTTTGAAATTAAAGCGTGTACCGCAATCATTTTGTTCAATATAGGTAAAGTTATCTAGGGTAAACCGATGAATTTCCTGCACTTTTTCAGCCGTCGGAAGATCTTTTATAGTCGCGATAAAATCTTGAATAAAGTCAGGCATATCTTCAAGGTTAGGATTTCTAATATCGTACCCCGTCTCAATAAAAACCTGATCAAGATCATCCGTTTTTTCTATTTCACCTTCAAGTGGATTCAGCTCTGCCTGTATCTCTTTAACAAAAGAGAAATAATCTGATCTAGCTTCGCGCAATCTACGCATTGTAAATGAATCCATAATACAGCCTCTCAACAACTCAAGCACAAAACTATATGAAAATAGTTAATATTTGCCAAATCATTACAAAACAAATATGATTACGTCAATTATTTTAAAGATCACACTGAATAAAGGATATAAGCGTGCCACAATCATTAAACGATAATTTCAGAGAACAAAACGACGCCGTGCGTGACGAAATAAATAGTGATCTAGAAACAGTTACAATGCGCAAAGGCCAGACTGCACTCGTCCACAAAGGTCAGCTTATCGACTACTTTACAAACGGAGCAGCGGCACAAAATGGCTTAACGCAGAGAAAATTACCTCTTGAAGGAAGCAGTTTTTACATCGTAGGCGGCCCAGATCAGAGCCTTAAAGCCACCGAAGAAAAGGCGACTTACTCAAGCCCACTTATTGTAAATATTAAATAAAATCTAGTGCGCACAAATGATCGTAAAAAGCCTGAAGGTTTTGTTCATCTTCACGCGGATATGCCGCCTTTAAAATATAATAAGTCTGCAATAATTTACCGTGCGAACTTTTAACCTTAGGGTGGTTCGCCATATTTTTACTATAAAGCTCAAACTTATCGGTACCACGCGCTTTTTCCCATGCATTAAAAAACTCTTGCTGCTCTTTAATTGATTCTATCAGTAACCTCTCTGCTTCAGCCAATGCTTCAGTAGGAGCTTTTGCAAATTCAAAGCTTGATAAGAAATTATCAATCTCGGCGTTATACTCCTCAATACTCATTGAACGCTTTCGGTCCCAGAAATAATTAAGCGTCATCACACGCGCGCGAAGTGCCATGTCAGAGACAAAGAAAAAGTGATCTAAATATTTCGATTCCTTAGCCGGTATCTTCGATCTTTTTTTATTAAAGGGCGTTTGCTGATGCGGTATAGCTTGATAGGCATCTTGTACCGTCATCAAAACAGTATTCAGTTTTTTTAGCTTTGCCTCTGCTTCAAGCGCTTCACGCTCTTTTCTTTCCGTGTAAGTTTCCGCTAAGACCGGTTGCACAGTAAAAATAACTACGGCAGCGAATAAACCTAATATAAATCTCATAAGACCTCCGAATTAAAAAATTGATCACGTCTGGCAATCACATTCGCTATAGATTATAACAAACCTATGAAAAAACTCATAATATTTGATTGTGACGGTACATTAGTCGCCAGTGAACACCTCTATAATTCTATAACAGCTGAACTCCTTAATGAACTAGGCTATCAAGAATACACGCCAGAACTATGTATGGAGCTCTTTGCAGGGCAAAGCTGGTCAACAATTCGTCACATTATTGAAGACCGTCACCAAGAAAAGCTACCGGCCGACCTCATTGAGCGTTACATCAATATAGCTGAAAAGCGTATGCATCATAATTTTGACCCATGTCCAAATGCAGAAAACGTCCTGCATGATTTTCACACCGAGCATAAAATCTGCGTCGCATCTAACGGTGAGCGTGGCAATGTCATAAAAAGCTTAGAAGTCACAAACTTAAAAAAATACTTCATAGACGATCATATTTTCACAAAAATACAAGTAGAGCGCCCCAAACCTGCACCAGATCTTTTTATCTTTGCACTTGAACAAATGAACCACCGTGCAAATGATTCGGTGATTATAGAGGACAGTGTAACAGGTGTGTCTGCCGCAAAAGCTGCTAATATAAAGGTGCTGGGATATATCGGGTCCGCCCACGATAAGGACAAACAGAGCGAAAAGCTAAAACAAGCAGGAGCAAACATTATCATTGAATGCTTAACCGATATCGAAAATCATATTTAAAATATAAAATGGCCTTTTATCCACACGATTCAAACGCAATATGGAAAACATTAGTAAAAGGGCTTGCATTTCATTAAGCAGCTTATTAAAGTTCGGTGCAGTTTATTGAGGCGTTAGCCTCGAATTAATAATTTTACTAACAAAAAAGATAAGGATTTACGATGAGTGACGTAGCTGATCGCGTGAAAAAAATTGTTGTTGAGCACCTAGGTGTTGAAGAAGATAAAGTTGTAGAAGGCGCAAGCTTCATTGATGATCTTGGCGCAGGACTCTCTAGACACAGTTGAACTAGTAATGGCGTTTGAAGAAGAATTCAACGTTGAGATTCCTGACGATGCAGCTGAAAACATCCAAACTGTTGGCGATGCTGTTAAATTCATCCAGGAAAACTCAGCTGAGTAATTAACTCTCAGCTTAAAGTGTATTAAATTCCACACAGCCGCCAACTGCGCGGCTGTTTTGGTATAGGAAAAGGAATGATGATGAGAAGAGTTGTTATTACAGGTATGGGCATGGTTTCACCGCTTGGTATGGGCGTTGAGCATAACTGGAAAGCGATTACAGAAGGACAAAGCGGGATTCGCAAAATCGAACATTTCGATGTATCTGATATCCCTTCACGCATCGCAGGAATCATTCCGACAACAAAAGATGAAAACCCTACAAATGGTGATTTCAACGCGGATCTCTACCATGATCCTAAGGAACAACGTAAAACAGATATTTTCATCACATACGGTATGGCCGCAGCACAAGAAGCCATCGAAGATTCTGGCTGGGATGCCCAAACAGAAGAGCAGAAAAATAGAACAGGCGTTTTGATCGGCTCTGGCATTGGCGGTCTGGATGAAATTCATAAAACATCAACAATTCTCAATGAACGTGGCCCTCGCCGTATTTCACCATTCTTTGTACCAGCGGCACTGATAAACCTTACATCTGGCCATGTCTCAATTAAGTATGGATATCGTGGCCCTAACCACTCCGTCGTAACAGCGTGTGCAACAGGTACACACGCAATAGGGGACGCCGCACGCCTTATCGCATTTGATGATGCAGATGTCATGATTGCCGGTGGTGCAGAAGGTGCAGTTTGCCGCCTAGGCGTTGCTGGATTTGCCGCTGCCCGTGCACTTACAACTGGATATAACGACACACCACAAGAAGCTTCACGCCCTTGGGATGAAGGCCGTGACGGCTTTGTCATCGGCGAAGGTGCTGGGATAGTCGTACTAGAGGAATATGAGCATGCAAAAGCTCGCGGCGCTAAAATCTACGGCGAAATTATTGGTTACGGCCTTTCAGGCGATGCACACCATATCACAAGCCCAGCCGAAGACGGCAATGGTGGATACCGCGCAATGGAAGCAGCTTTAAAGCGCGCAAAACTTAATCCAGAGGATATCGATTATATTAACGCTCATGGTACATCTACACCGGTTGGGGACGGCATTGAGTTTGGCGCAGTGAAACGTCTATTCGCAAATGCACTAGACACCATGTCAATGTCATCAACTAAATCAGCAATCGGCCACCTTCTGGGCGCTGCTGGCGCAGTTGAAGCCATTTACTCAGCCAAAGCGATGGAAACTAGCATATTACCACCAACACTTAACCTCAATAATCCATCTGAAAATTGTACAGGTATCGACCTTGTGCCAAAAACAGCAAAGGAAAAAGAGGTCAACACTGTGCTATCCAACTCATTTGGATTTGGCGGTACAAACGCATCCCTGATCATGAGAAAAATATAAAATGGTTTCAGGCAGTGGCATAGCTCAAGCATTTAAAACGCTGCTAAACCTCTTTATCTTTGGCATCACAACACTTGCCTTACTCAGTGCTAGCTTTGCGATTTACTTCGGCTACCTCTATGAAAAGCAAGGGCCTCTGAAGGCGCCGATAGAAATCACCATCAACAGCGGTGACAACATTGCAGCGCGCCTCCATGATGCAGGAATAATTGAAAATGAGCTTACCTTCAAAATCGCTGCACGCCTCAGCAATCAATCAAAAAAACTTCAAGCAGGTGAATACGCCGTTCCCGCTGGAATATCTATAAAATCTATCTTAAACCAGCTTGTCGAAGGCAAAACCATACAGCGCCAAATTACTATCCGCGAAGGCCTTACAAATCACGAAATCTTATTGCTGCTCAACGGATCAAAAACTCTTAAACCTTCACAACCTCAAATGGGCTATGAAGGGCTATACCTTCCAGATACCTATAGCTTTCAAAAAGGTGATTCAACATCCGACATTTTAGAGCAAATGCGCAGTGCAATGGAAAAAACGCTATTTGAGCAATGCAAAATCGAAGCTCAAATTACAAAGCTAGAAGATATTCTAGACTATCCGTGCGGTACATCCCACTTAAAAACTGTACGTGATGTTATCACCCTCGCTTCAATCGTTGAAAAGGAAACAGCACAAGCCGATGAGCGTGCAAAAGTAGCTGGCGTATTCATTAACCGCCTTCGTATAAACATGCCCCTGCAGACAGACCCGACGGTCATCTATGCCATAACCGAGGGTAAGCACGAAAATAATGGCAAAGGACCATTAGGACGCCGCCTCCTCAAAAAAGACTTAGAAATAGACAGCCCATACAACACCTACAAAAACGCTGGCTTGCCACCCGGCCCTATCGCAAACCCGGGACGCGCTTCTATAGAAGCTGTCCTTAATCCTGAAGAACATAAATATCTCTACTTCGTAGCCGATGGTACGGGCGGCCACGCATTCGGAAAAACCCTTAAAGAGCATAATCAAAATGTTTCTAAATGGCGTAAAATCCGTAAAAACTCTAATTAGCCATGAAATTTAAAACAATATCCCTTCCATATGAAAGACCGCTTGGCGGGCCAGCGGATGAGGATAATTCCGATCAATATACGGCCGCTATACCTCGTAATGTTATATCATTGCACTCATCTGAAAATGATCTGATCTTCGACCCCTTTATAGGCTTTGGGACAACCGCAATCATTGCCGAAGAACTTAATCGTATTCCCTATGGTATAGAAGCTGATCGCATGCGCTATGAATGGGCGGCAGGGCAAGTCCAGCATTGGAATCATATTGTCCATGATGATGCACTCAATTTAGAGAGCTACAACTTTCCCAAAATGGATTTATGCGTAACATCCCCGCCCTTTATGCCTATGGACGATGATTGGAATCCTTTATATTCAGGCGACCCAAACTACGCTGAATACAGCCAATACCTTGGCAAACTGGAAAGTATCCTAATCAAAACAAAAGAGATCATGAAACCGGGCGCCCCCCTTTTCATTCACACCGATGATATAGAAACCTCAGTAATAACACCGCTCATAAACGATATGCATAACATCACATCCAAGCATTTTGATTTTGTTGAAATGATCAAGATAGAGTTCAGCGGAGAAGAAACGCCGGATGACTATCAATCAACACACCTTCTTCATTTCAGAGCATAGAGACTCAAGCCAGCTAAGAACGGCCTTTTTTATCACCGCCGCCTTTTTTATCATCACCATAGCGCCCGCCTTGCGTTCTAATCTGTCCAGCGCGAGAGCTTCCATATGTTCCGCCGCTGTAACTTGAACGACCACCACCGCCAAGGCCTGGACCAGTCGGCCCTTGTGGAACAATACGCGGCCCAGCCTCAAGCGCCGCGCGGCGTGCTAATTGTGGCTCAAACTGCAAACTCGAAGGTGCAGCTTCACCTAAAATACAGCCCATCGCATTTTCATCACCTAAATCCTCACGATGAACTGGCTGACCAAAAACACAAGCCTTAATAAAATAATCAAATGCAAGTAGTGGATTAGATGGTGGTGTCATATCCTTAAACGCTTCCATGCGGTAAGGATCATCCAAAAACATAAAGGGCACTTGATAGGCCTGCGCAATAGTCCCATTGTGAACTGCGCCTAAATGAATAATCGGGCACATATCTAACGTAGCATTATATTCGGATTCAATAGGGATATTCAGTTCGATAAAATCCATATCAGAATATTCAAGTGTAAGATGTCCACTTTCAGCATCAAAAACTGCGCCAGAAATCTTTTTAAAAAAATTACGACTAGCCAGCAGCCCTGCTTCACCTGTTGATGTAAAGAGAAGATCAATATTCATAAAATGCCTTACCTTATAAAGACTATATAGTCTATTTTAGCATATGAACAATCAAGGGGAAATTTATAGCACTTGCTTTTTAAATTTCACTGTCCAATTTCACTTGACGAAACACCACTAAAAAGGCAGCTTTTGAAACATGTGCGGCCTTACAGGATTTTACAGCGTTAATCCAACCCTCTCGAAAGTAGAGCAAAATGTCATCGGAAAAAAAATGGCCGAGACAATAACGCACCGCGGCCCAGATAATGGCGGTATTTGGCAAGAGCCAGAATTAGGACTACTGCTTGCTCACCGCCGCCTTTCAATACTTGACTTAACCAGTGAGGGCCATCAACCGATGTCCTCACACTCTAATCGTTATGTTATAACATACAACGGTGAAATATATAATCACCTTGAAATTCGTGCTCAGCTAGAACATACAGGCCATCGCTTCAATGGCCGCAGCGATACAGAAACACTTCTAAGTGCCATTGAGCATTGGGGTATAAACAGAGCCCTTCAAAAAATTAATGGCATGTTCGCTTTTGTCCTTTGGGATAAGAATGAACGCACACTTCATTTTGTGCGTGACCGCCTTGGGAAAAAACCTCTTTATATTGGTTGGGCAGGGAAAGGGCAAAAAAGCAGTTTAATCTTTGCTTCTGAGCTAAAGGCACTGCGTGCACATCCTGACTTTGCTGCCAATATCAACCCATCGGCCATGGAACAATATTCACGGTTTGGATTCATCCAGTCCCCTGAAACGATATATCGTAACATTTGGCAATTGCCGCCCGCAGCGCGTCTCAGCCTTCACCTTAACGAGCTCTCAAGCGGTGAGGATTTACGTCCCAAATTTCAGCCCTATTGGAACGCCGCAGAACAAGCTGACATTGCAAAAACCAGCCCTGTGCAAAAATCCGAAGAACTCATCATTGATGATTTTGAAAATCACCTAAAAAGAGCCGTACGCGAACGAATGATTTCCGACGTACCGCTCGGGGCTTTTCTCTCTGGCGGTATTGATAGCTCCCTTATAACCGCTATCATGCAAAATATCTCACTAGATCCGGTAAAGACCTATTCGATTGGCTTTGAGCAAGATGGCTATAACGAGGCCGAGCATGCAAAGACGATTGCCAAACACCTTGGTACGGAGCATCAAGAACATTATTGTAGCGCTGCCGATGCCAAAGACGTCATCCCCCTTCTCGCGAACATGTATGATGAGCCGTTCTCTGATCAAAGTGCAATCCCTACGCACCTTTTAAGCCTCATGACAAAAAGTGATGTAACTGTTGCACTATCTGGCGATGGTGGTGATGAGCTCATGGGCGGTTATACACGCCACATTCAAAGTTCTTCCTTAAAGAAAGCGCAAGCATACAGCCCTTACTTTCTAAGAAGACTGATCAGTATGGGCATTGAGACCATACCAGCAAATCAGTTAGAAAAACTCAATAGCAAAAACCCAAATTTCGCAAAACATCTGCGTAAAATTGCCGCCATACTCAGTACAAAATCTGATGAAGGCTTCTATCAGAAAATGTTAGAAAACCATGACGGTTCACTTTTAAAATCCGATACTTATAACGGTTTAGAACTAAGTGATACGCAGTCCCTAAGCTTCACAGAGCAAATCATTCTCTGGGATACACTCTTCTATCTGCCGAACTCCGTCCTGACCAAAGTTGACCGTGCATCCATGGCCTGCGCCTTAGAAGTACGCGCCCCGCTTCTAGATTACAAATTGTTTGAATATAGTTGGTCACTCCCCCTATCCATGAAAATCAGAGGCAATGATGGGAAATATATCCTAAAAAAGACGTTAGAGCGCCACGTACCCAAAGAGCTATTCGACCGCCCAAAACAAGGCTTCAACATCCCCTTAAATCATTGGCTTAAAAATGATCTCAAGGACTGGGCCGAAGATCTCCTCAACCAAGATTCTCTAAAAAGCCATGATCTATATAATGAAATTCGCGTCCAAGAAGAATGGAGCAATTTCAAATCAGGAAAAACTGAAAATACATCTCTCATCTGGTCGATTTTAATGTTCCAAGCGTGGTATAAACATTGGATGTAAAAAAGGACAATCCATGAAAATAGCAATCACAGGGGGATCTGGCTTTATCGGTACTCAGCTTTGCACACTTTTAAAACAGCAAGGCCATGAAATTAAAATCCTCGATATTGCCCCTTCAAAAACATTTCCATCTGAGCGTGAAGATATAGATATTCGTGATTTGGATGCTCTAACAAAAGCCCTAAAAGGCATCGATGCCATATACCATCTTGCAGCTGAACACCGCGATGATGTATCACCGCTCAGCCTTTATTACGATGTAAATGTAAAAGGCGGTGATAACGTAATCAAAGCCGCCGAAGCGAACAATATCAATAAAATCATTTTCACTTCAACGGTTGCAATCTATGGCCTTGATAAAGGCGCATCCAAAGAAACAGATACACCCGACCCGTTTAACGATTATGGGCACTCAAAATTACAAAGTGAACAAAGCTTTGAAAAATGGGCCGCCAGTTCAGACGAACGCAGCATGACAACACTGCGCCTAGTCGCAACTTTTGGCCCTGGAAACCGTGGCAATATCTACACACTACTGAAGCAAATCGCTAGCGGAAAATTCTTAATGATCGGCAACGGTGAAAACCACAAATCCATTGCTTATATCGGAAATGTCGCCGCATTTTTGGCCTATACCCTCAATTTCGGAAAAGGTCACCACATATATAACTACGCCGATAAACCCGACCTCAACATGAAGGAAATGGTTCACAGCGTTTATTCAAGTTTAGGCCGCAAGAAAATGCCGCCGCAAATCCCGTATGCTTTTGGCTTAATAGCTGGATGTAGTTTTGATATTCTCGCCAAATTAACCAATAAAAAATTCCCAATCAGCGCCGTAAGAGTAAAAAAATTCTGCGCAGATACCATTATCAACGCAGACAAGCTCACAGAAACAGACTTCATCGCCCCATTTTCACTCGAAACAGGCTTAAAAGAGATGATAGAAACTGAATTTATGGATCAAAACTCTAAAAATACGCAGCAGAAAGCCGCATAAATGGATAAAAACTCTAATGACGCTCAAAACAAAGATAAAATACTCTATGTCATTAATCACATTGACTGGTTTTGGTCACACAGGCTCCCCCTAGCAAATGGAGCAAAGCAAAGCGGCCTTGATGTTCACCTCGCTGTGACAGGAGCCTCTAATGACGAAAAGCTGAAAAACCACGGTTTTACAGGGCACGAGCTTCCCGATAGTCAAAAAGGCTTTATGCCGTTCACACTTCTAAAAACTATCCACTCCACTTCTAAACTCATCAAGCAGCAGCAACCTAAATATATTCACGCTATTACCCTTAAATATGCCTTTATAGCGGGTCTTGCAGCGCTCCCTTACAAAAATGTACGTATCATACATACAATCGCTGGATTAGGATACTTATTCTCTGGTGAAGGATTAAAGCCTAAAATACTACGTACAGCTATCATGCCGCTTTTAAAACTCGCCCTTAAAAATAGCAAAACCCATCTCATCTTCCAAAATCCGGATGATCTGGCGCTCATGCATAAAAGAGGGCTAAGCGATGAAAACCGCGCCCACCTTATAAAAGGTTCGGGCGTCGACACATCAGCCTTTAAAAATACCCCAATCCCTGAGACTGAAAATCCGATTATTTTAATGCCAACGCGCTTAGTACATAATAAAGGGATAGCCATTTTTATTGAGGCCGCAAAAATCGCAGCCACGCAAAAACCGCATCTAAAGTTCCAGATTGCTGGCGGTATCACCCACAACAACCCACTGGCAATCACTGAATCCCAAATGAAAGACATGCTCAGCGACTCACCCGTTGAATGGCTAGGCAAGGTGAGTGACATGCCTGCACTCTTGGAAAAAACATCACTCATCTGCTACCCCTCTTACTATGGTGAGGGTGTACCGAAAGTTCTATTAGAGGCCTGTGCCTGCGCGCGCGCAATCATTACAACAGATCACCCAGGCTGCAGAGAAGCCGTCGCCGATGGCCAAAACGGCTTACTCGTACCCGTGAAAGATGCACAAAAAACAGCTCAAGCCATCCTTTCAATTATCGATGATAAAGAAACCCTAAGCGCAATGAGTAAAGCAGGACGCAATCGCGCAGAAACGGAATTTGATGCAGCCATCATCGTGCAAAAAACTCTAGAGGTTTATTCAAAGTAAAGCCAAAAGGACCGGAAGAAATTTACGCGCTTTTAACCTGCAACTGTTCCTGAGGAACAATATCACTCCAAACCCCTTGATCTGTGATATAGGCCGTAACAAGGCGTGCCGGCGTCACGTCAAAACCAGGGTTAGCACCACTCGAAAGTGTAATCTTCACCTCACGCACTTTATTATCTTCATCAAGTCCCCACATATGAGTCACTTCACGATCATCACGCTCTTCAATTGGAATATCCGCGCCGCTATTAAGTGTGTAATCTATCGTTGGGTAAGGCAGCGCGACATAAAAAGGTACATCATTATCATAAGCCGCAAGCGCTTTTAGGTACGTACCAATTTTATTACATACATCACCATTGGCGGTCACGCGATCTGTACCCACTATGCACATATCAACCTGACCTGTCTGCATATAATGCCCGCCCGCATTATCGGTAATCAACTTATGCGCAACGCCGTGCTGCTGCATTTCATAAGCGGTTAATAAAGCGCCCTGATTACGGGGACGCGTTTCATCAACCCATACATTAACTTTAATCCCGGCATCATGCGCCATATATATCGGTGCCGTCGCTGTCCCATAATCAACAGTCGCTAGCCAACCCGGATTACAGTGGATAAGAATATTAACCGTCTCGCCGTTCTTTTTCTCAGAGATCTCCTTGATAATCTTAAGGCCGTTATGTCCGATAGCCTTATTCAACTCGACATCTTCTTCACAAAGTGCTGCTGCAAATTTATAAGCCGCTTCAGCCCGTGCTTCTGGTGCTAATGGCTCAACAAGTGCCACCATTTTATCTAGCGCCCAACGCAAATTAACCGCTGTCGGTCGTGTATTCAGTAATTTTTGATACAAGGGAGCCAGCGCATCATCAGATGCATTCTGACAAAGCCCCAGACAAAAACCGTACGCCCCGACCATCGCAATCATCGGCGCGCCGCGCGTCCACATTTCTGAAATCGCCTGTGCAGCGTCATCTGGACTGACTAATGTCACAATTTTGGTTTCCCACGGAAACTGACGCTGATCAAATATATGTACACTCCAACCATCTTCCGCGAGCCAAATTGATCGGTAATGCTTTCCATCAATCTTCATCTTATACGTCTTTCGCTGCTGCCGTAACATCTTCAATTGTTTTAAAATCAGTGCGCTGCGTTAAAAGCATACGCCCAAAGATAAGCGCTTTACGCTCACACGCAGCTCTTACATCTGCATTTTCAATGCTCTCAAAATCTTCAACATGCGCAAGACCAAGAATACGGCGGTTCATTTTAACACCTGCAAAACCAAGCGTATCTAGCCATATCGCTTCAAGGCGCGCCTTGATAGCACGTTCTTTCAAATCAGGAGAAAACTTAATCACGCGTGGCATATAAATATCACCAATCTGATCCACTGTTCCGTTAAGCGTGCCCTCAAACAGGGCCGTAAATTCGCGCTCAAAACACGCATGTAACGTCTCAATTTGCTCTAAAATCCATGTAGCATAATCGCCGCGTCCTTCATGTGCACTTTGCGAATAATAAGCCAAAAACAAATTCGCTATAATTGCACCAACATCAAATCCCATCGGCCCATAGAACGCAAATTCAGGGTCAATCACCCGCGTTTGATCCTCTGTCACCATTACAGAGCCTGTATGAAAATCAGCATGCAGCAAAGCCTCAGGCGCATTTTGGAAACGCCACTTCATTTCCTGCACTGCAAGCTTTAAATCAACATCCGCCTTGTACGAATCCGCAATATCATCAAGCTGCGGCGATGTATGCCTGTTCATCTCAGCATCAAAATAAGGCTCATCAAACAGCAAATCTTCACTAATTTGGCACATCGCCGTATTTGGCAAAAACATCTCTGTCTTATATTTCTTTCTATCCGAGCTTAAATAAAGATCTGATGTTCTAAAAAGCGTACGCGCTAAAAACAGACCGAGATCCT
>Ga0208837_1000020_pt1 | contig 29916 bp, 29 predicted proteins | sample DeeseametaMP0327_FD_184214 | JGI IMG/M metagenome (GOLD analysis project Ga0208837, IMG submission 184214) | Marine microbial communities from the Deep Atlantic Ocean - MP0327 (SPAdes) | ecosystem: Environmental > Aquatic > Marine > Oceanic | place: East of Recife, Brazil, South Atlantic Ocean...
CTAAACATAATAAGGGCCTACTTTTGAAAAAGGTCTTTTCCAGCGGTCATGCGCAAGATATACAGAGCGCAATGGCGTTTGCGCTCTCACACCCTAGCAACCCCTGCACTATTATTGGCACAATCAACCCTAAGCATCTAAAAGAGAATATTGACGCCGCAAACAAGGCTCTTGGATAAGTTTATTCGTTTTCTTCTTCTGTTTCTGGTACTGGCCTGATCCGGATTTTTGTAATTTGATTACGCTGACGCCTTAGGATATCAAAACGGAATCCGTGGAAGATAAAACTTTGCCCAATATTCGGTATAGTCTGCGATTCATAAAGAACTAGTCCAGCTATAGTTGAATAATCTTCATCAGGTAAGCCCCAATCATATTCACGATTTAGGTCACGAATTGTTACTGTTCCATCAACAACGTAACTATTGTTTTTCTGCTCGCGCACACCGGTCACAGCATGATCATGCTCATCATCAATTTCACCAACAATTTCTTCAAGAATGTCTTCTAATGTTACGATCCCCATAAAGGTCCCGTATTCATCAACGACGATCGCAAAATGCTCTTGGTTTTCACGGAACGCTTGTAATTGATCATATAAGCTAGCTGTTTCCGGAACAAAGCGTGGCTCTAGCATAATATCATCCAAGCTTATACGCGTCACATCGTTACGACACTTGTTCAACTCTCTAAGAAGAAGTTTTGCGTGTAATATGCCAACTATATTATCTTGGTCATCTTGCCATACAGGCAAGCGTGTGTGCGGGCTACTAAGCACTGTATCAATGATTTCATCGACAGGCTTATCCGCATTAATCATCATTACTTTTTTACGGTGAGTAAGTACCTCTTCGATATCAACATCAGCAAGATCAAGGATCGAGCGTAGCATATTACGCTGTTCTACTGTTTCTTGCTCTGGCCCTTTGTGCATATCAATTACACCACGAAGAAGCTCTAGGTGAGATCCAGCGGTAACTTTTGAAATATCGATACCAATCATTTTAAGCACCATTCGAACAATCCATGTCACTGTCTCTGTCACAGGTGCAAGTATCATTATCACGAATTTCATTACCGGCGCTATGCGCATAGCAAGTGTTTCAGCATGATGAAGAGCGTATGTTTTCGGTAAAACTTCGGCAAAGATTAAAACGAGCATTGTCATTATAAGTGTGGCATACACAATGCCAGCCTCGCCGAACACTTTAATTAAAAAACTTGTCGCTAGCGCAGAAGCGAGAATATTAACTAAGTTATTTCCTAGCAATATAGCGCCGATCATGCGGTCTTTCTTTCGCCGAATGCTATTAACAAGTGCGGCGCGCTTATCTCCTTCTTTTTCCTTAGAATGCATTCTGACAGAGGAAGCCCCTGTCAATGCAGTTTCTGAGCCAGAAAAAAACGCTGACATAATCAGAAGAATAAAAATGGTTATGAATGAGAAGAGAATTTCGACTTCCATTTACCTTTTGTTCCTTTTTCTTCATCTCCAAGAGAATCTTTTAAGACAGCGCGCACAAGATCTTCAGGCACATCTGCGCTTAAGAATGCTTCACCAACACGGTTTACAAGCACAAAGACCATATTTCCGCTCACAACCTTCTTATCACGTCTCATGACTTCGATAAGATCATCCACTGTTGTTGACAGGCCATCAATATAAGCAGCGCGTGTCGGCAGACCAATATCTTGTAAATGTTTTTCAACACGCTCAACATCATCATTGGAACACAGACCCATTCGGCTGGAAAGCTCAAAAGCCATGACCATTCCAATTGCTACGGCTTCACCATGAAGAAGTAATCCGTTATAGCCTGCAGCTGCTTCCAGTGCATGACCAAATGTGTGTCCTAAATTCAAAAGAGCGCGTCTGCCATGCTCTTTTTCATCAGCTTCGACCGTTAATGCTTTTGCACGGCAGCTTTTCTCGACAGCATATGCCACAGCATCTTGCTCAAGCGAGCAAACGCGCGCTCCATTTTGCTCTAACCATTTAAAAAACTCTTCATCTTGAATGAGCCCGTATTTAGCAACCTCAGCATAACCAGCAAGCAATTCACGCTTAGGCAGTGTTTTAAGTGTTTCAATGTCCGCAATAACTGCGCTTGGCTGGTAAAAGCTTCCAATAAGGTTTTTACCTTGCGCTGTATTAATTCCTGTTTTACCGCCCACGGAGCTATCTACTTGAGCAAGCAGCGTTGTTGGAACTTGAATAAACTCAACACCGCGCATGGCGATGGACGCGCAGAAACCTGCTAAATCACCTATAACGCCGCCGCCAACAGCAAATATAAGGGAATTTCTGTTTAATCCATTAGACAGCATAAACTCTGAGATTTTTTGCATAGATGAAAAGGACTTAGTCCCCTCCCCTGGTGGCATCACAATAACCTCTACCTTTGAAGCACCAAGGTTAGTTGCTGCTTCACTGACTGTCTGCGCATATTGTGTAACATTTTCATCTGTAATCACAAAAACACTGCGTTTTTTTACATCATCTGGAATAAAGTCCTGCAAACGGCTTAAAAGCCCTGTACCAATAAAAATGTCATAGGCACGGGTGTCCAGATCTATTGTCAATATTTTAGTATTCATGGCGCTAGAGATTATCTTCTCTTTCATCATCAGACAATGATTTTATAGAATTTATTATAGAGGAAACGCTTTGTTCAGCGTGCTCATTTAAAACATGAAACTGCGCTTGTTTATAAAGAGCTTCACGCTCGGTATATATTGTCTCAAGTTTTTTACGAGGATTTTCATCCTGTAATAACGGCCTATGTGATGAGCTTTTTATACGCTGCCATATCAAATCAAGCGGGACTTCGAGCCATATGCTATAGGAATGATCCTTTATTAAAGCAAACGTATCAGGGTTTGTAATTGCACCGCCGCCCGTTGCTATGACGCAGGGCTCATTTTCCAAGAGCTCTTTGATTGTGTTTTTTTCGCACTGACGGAATTTTTCTTCGCCATATTGCTCAAATATTTCTGCGACGCTTATCCCTGCTTTAGCTTCAATCACCTTATCAGAGTCAAAGAACTCTACACCTAGTTTTTGCGCGAGCATACGCCCAATATGAGTTTTTCCAGCGCCCATCATGCCAATTAAGACAATCGATTTATGTATTTTCAACAGTTTCATAATACTAAACATAAAATCAGTCTTGCCTTTCGTAAAGAGTATGATTAAAAGAGCTGCGTTAGCACAGTAAATATCATACTGATTTCCTATATATTTAAAGGGCTTCTCTACTCTAATTGAGATAAATCCATTCACAGCTTTTGCGTTGCGACATTTTATTTATATTAGGAATGTATGTAGTTTATGAAAAAGCTTGACATTCTAGGCTCCCATTCGTTATGTAATTATGTGCATTGCGAATATCAAGGTACACAAAACTCTTGGTGAGAGGGCGTTTAGCATTACTGAGTACCGTCTCAATAATAAGGTAAAAAAGCCAAGAGAGACAAAAAATGAAAATCAACGGGAGGTTTTATTAGAATCTTCTAAGTTGAAATATAATAATAAAAAGGAGAAAAAATATGGCTCGTCCAGGTCGTCCAGCTATGCCAAAACCGGAGCTTTGCCCGGCAGTAGATGCATTTCTTGATATGCTTACAACAGAACGGGGAGCGGCACTGAATACACGTCAGGCTTATTGGCGTGACCTAGCCGATGTAAGTTTATATCTTCGTAATCAGCTTAATACTGATATTGATAAAGCAACAACAGATAACATCCAAGCTTACCTTAAAGATCTTAGTGAAAAAACACACGTAAAAGGTCAAAACAAAGGTAAAATCGCAGTCCGTACTGTAGCACGTCGTCTTTCGGCGCTACGTCAGTTTTACCGTTTCATGGTTTCTGAAGGCTCAAGAAGTGATGACCCAACATCAACAATCGAAAGCCCTAAGCAAGGCCGTACACTTCCGAAAACTCTTAGCGAGCAGGAAGTTGATCAGCTCATCAAAACGGCTGGTACTGCTGGTACACCAGAAAGCGTTCGCCTTGTGTGTTTGCTTGAAATGCTTTATGCAACAGGCCTTCGTGTTTCTGAACTTGTAGGTCTTCCTATGTCAGCGATTGGCGAGGGTTCACAGTTTATTATCGTAACAGGTAAAGCAGGCCGTGAGCGTATGGTTCCTCTTTCAGATGCAGCACGTGAAGCTGTTGAGAATTACATGAATGTACGCAAGCGTTTTATTGGCTCTGAAGGTTCAGCAAACCAAGAACAATTTGTATTCCCTTCACGTACATCAGATAGTGGCCACTTAACACGTCAGCGTTTTGCACAACTTCTTAAAGATCTTGCACGCGCAGCTGAGGTTGATGAAGACCGCGTTAGCCCGCACATCCTTCGTCACGCATTTGCAACGCACCTACTTTCACGTGGCGCAGATCTTCGTAGCGTTCAGAAAATGCTTGGTCATGCTGATATTGCAACGACACAGATTTACACTCATATAGTTGATGAAAATCTGAAAAAGACAGTTGAAGAAAAGCACCCATTAGCTAAGAAATCAGCGTCTTAAGTCAATTTTATACAATAATTTCATACAAGCGAGGTTCAATTCAGTTGAATAACCTCGCTTGTTTTGTTATGAACAAGCGTTTTATAAAGATGCTAATACCATAATAACACTTAGAATGTGTAAGGATAATCATATGCTGGATTTTGAAAAACCGATTATCGAATTAGAAAATAAAATTTCAGAGCTACGCCACGTTACGAGCGATAGTGAAGTTAATATCGCTGAAGAAATTTCACGTATGAAAACTAAAGCTGATAAGCTTATACAGCAGGCTTATAGCAAGCTAACCCCTGTACAAAAAGTACAAGTAGCACGTCATGCAGATCGCCCTAGTTTTTTAGATTATACAAAAAACCTAATTACAGATTTTACGCCACTAGCCGGTGATAGAAACTTTGCAGAAGATTATGCTCTACTTGGCGGCTTAGGACGCTTCAGAGGTCGTTCATGTGTAGTTATGGGGCATGAAAAAGGTCATGACACACAAGCCCGCATAAAACATAATTTTGGTATGGCACGCCCAGAAGGGTATCGCAAAGCTCAACGCCTAATGGAGATGGCTGAACAATTCCAGCTTCCGATAATTACTCTTGTAGACACTAAAGGCGCATATCCAGGCATGGGTGCAGAAGAGCGCGGACAGTCAGAAGCTATTGCAAAATCGATTGAAAAATCACTACGTGTGAACGTCCCTATTATCTCTATCATCGTTGGTGAAGGCGGATCAGGCGGTGCGATTGCAATTGCGGTTGCGGATAAGGTTTATATGCTTGAGCACTCAATCTACTCTGTTATTTCACCAGAAGGCTGTGCATCCATTCTATGGAGAAGCGCAAGCTATGCGGATGAAGCAGCGAACGCACTTAAAATTACTGCGCAAGACTTAGCAGAGCTAAAGCTAATTGACGGCATTATTAAAGAACCAATTGGCGGCGCACACCGTCATAAAGAAGAAGTTATTGCGCGCGTTGGTGAACAGATTGAAGCCGCCCTTAACGATCTTACGCCTTGGGATGCAGATGGTATCCTTAAAGAAAGGCGAGAAAAATTCCTCGCCTTCGGTAGAAATTTATAAAAAATCTAAGTGCTTTGTTCTCTATAGAGCTCCTGAAGCACTTATATTTCCCTGAACATCAATATTTCTTGGCATTTGCTTATTGAGTATTTTGTTATTGTTCGTTGGTCTCGCTGTTTTCATACGAGCTCTTGCGCGCATATACTCAAAATTACCATGCCCTGCTTTCTCATGCCCTCGCTCTGTGCAAGCGGCCCTGAAATATAGCATTATGAATACACGTATAGCCGCTGTCAGCGATGTGTTTTCAGACTTACGCGCATGAACAAGGCCGCATATATCGTGCATTGTACAATTTTCACGTGCCGCTATTTCATGAAGTGCCGTCCACATCTCTGGCTCAAGCCTTATAGATGTTCTACGACCATTGATATTAATATTTTTACTAACTAAGGTGCTTTTTGCTTCTGTTGAAGACTTATTAGATCCTGTCTGCATTCTCTCTCCCCAAGTTGTTTCAAGATTAATTACGCAGATTTAGATTAAGCAGGTTTAGATTAGTAGAGTTAATCACACATACATTAATAGTTGCAATATTTTTTTTACACAACCTTTTATTTTATTTTTTGCCATTCTTTCAAGGTGAATAGCTCTAATGACAAAGCATGTAACCCTTCTGAAAACAAAGGCTTAACTATATCATTAACTAACCGGTGACGCTGTAGCTTATTTAAGTTTTCAAAACTTTCAGACACAATTTTTAACTTAAAGTGTGTCTGGCCAGAGCCATCATCACCTGCATGTCCAATGTGTTTATTACTTTCATTTATAACATATATATGATTTGTAGCAAGTTTTTGTTCAACTAGAGCTGTAATTTTATTTTCAATCGACATAAGACTTTCCGAATAACATAAGATTTCCTATAATATATATATGCCTAAAATTTTTTTAAAACCCAACTCTCCAGAATTTGTACGCGGCGCACAACAAAAGCCAGAAGTACAGATGTGCGAAGTTCCTGGCTGCTGTGATGAGGGATCACACAAAGCCCCAAAACATCGTGGCTTAAACGAGTATTATTATTTCTGTTTAGATCATGTGCGTGAGTATAACAAGGCATGGAATTTTTTTGATGGTCTATCAGAGAGTGAAGTTCAAGAACACATGGTCAACAGTATTTATGGCGACCGCCCGACATGGAAATACGGCGTTAATGGCAACGCTGAAGATGCACTTTACGATAAAATTTGGCAAACCTACCATGGGAAGGACGAGCCACCACCTCGTGAAGAGCGCGCAAATAGTTATAGCGATTTAGGTCATGAAGCAGCCCCAGAGATTGAAGCCCTAGCAATTATGGGACTAGAGCTTCCCGTCGATCTCAAAAAAATCAAAACGCGGTATAAAGAACTCGCTAAGAAATATCATCCCGACCTCAATAAGAACTGCGATAAGTCAGAAGAGCTTCTCAAACGCATCAATATGGCCTATACCATTCTTAAGCTTGCTTATGAGAACTACGAAAAACTCCCTAAGCGCACATAAATCTTAACCCTAAGAGATCAAATAAATGCAGAATTTCGATGAGCTAGATAAAGAGCGTGAAGATCACGCAATGGCCTTTAACATTACTGAGGTTAAAGCTAAGGAAGGAAAGTATTCCAGCATCCCTAGCAAGAAGGTCAATGTCCGTGAAACATTTGGTATTGATTTAGACTGGGAAGTGCCTGCCTTTGAGGAAGATTCACAAAATGTTCCAGCCGCAGATCCAACATACCAATTCGATCACGATACAACAGCCGCAATACTTGCAGGCTTTGCACATAATCGCCGCGTTATGATCCAAGGTTATCATGGCACGGGTAAATCAACACATATCGAACAGGTTGCATCCCGTTTGAATTGGCCTTGCGTTCGTATAAACCTCGACAGCCATGTCAGCCGGGTAGATTTAATTGGTAAAGACACGATCACATTACAAGAAGGCAAGCAGGTTACGAAATGGCAAGAAGGCTTATTGCCTTGGTCGCTACAAAATCCAGTTGCCCTTGTCTTTGATGAATATGATGCGGGTCGTCCTGATGTTATGTTTGTTATTCAGCGTGTTCTAGAAAATGAAGGGAAGCTTACGCTTCTTGATCAAAACAAAGTTATCCGCCCCCACCCCGCCTTTAGACTCTTTGCCACAGCCAATACAATCGGACTTGGTGACACAACTGGCCTCTATCACGGAACACAGGCCATTAACCAAGGGCAGATGGATAGATGGAACATCGTTACAACGCTTAACTATCTACCACATGATGACGAAGCCAGTATCATGCTCAGGAAATTTGACGATTGGAACACCCCTGAAGGACAAGAAAATATAGATAAAATGGTGCGTGTTGCGGATATGACACGTCAGGGATTTATTAACGGTGATCTTTCCACTCTCATGTCGCCGAGAAGTGTTATTGCATGGATTGAAAATACAATCATTTTCAATGACCGTGAACTGGCTTTCCGCCTCGCATTCCTCAATAAATGTGATGAGGCAGAGCGCCCATTAATCGCGGAATATTACCAGCGCTGTTTTGATATTGAGCTCCCTCAAAGTGCTATTAGAGCACAGAGCGTTATCGTTGATTAATATTTCAAGACCAATGCATATCAGAAGCTCTAATAGCATCGTAAAGATATATGAAACAAGACGTTCACATAGATAGTGATGAAATCAAACAAATCACCAGCGCAGCTCTGAGAACAATCGCTGGAGATAGTGAGATTGATATCACCTATTCCGTCAATGAAACCCCTATTGGCCGACGTTCACCTACGGGTTCGCCGCGGCTCCCGCAGCCTAAGAGTAATATTTCAGACACTGATATGCGGCTACTTAGAGGTTGCGCTGATGCGCAAGGACTATATTTTCGCCATCATGATGCGAGTCTACATGCAAAATTAAGCCCAAACGATATAGAAGCGCGCGAATCATTTAACGCGCTAGAACAAGCACGCTGTGAAATAATAGGCGCGAAAGCTATGACAGGCGTAAAGGAAAACCTCAACGCCGTTCTCAGTGAGAAATGCAAACGCGCAGGCTTTAATCAAGCACAAAAAGCTGAAGATATTCCCTTAAACGATGCGCTTCACGTTTTAATGCGTTTGGCTTTAACAGGTGAGAAGCCCCCGCCAGAGGCCGAAAAACTCATCGAGCTCTACAAACCGTATATGGAGCATATCAGTAAAGACAAGCTCGAACAGACACTTCATGACCAAGAAGCATTTGCGAGAGCTAGCAGAACGCTCTTGCAAGATATTGGCGCCCTTGCACCGGATGAAGAGGATGAAGGCCATTTAAGCAGCGAAGAAGACGCTAGCGAGGAAAGCGCAGACGATGAAAATGCGGATGAAGAACAATCAAAAGATGCGCAAAATGAAGAAGAGCAAGAAGATGAGAGCACCGATTTAGACGAAGAAATGAGTGCCGAGGACAATCTTGATAATCAAGAGAGCTCTTATGATGATGGCGGTTATGATGAACAGAACGCCCAAGAAACTATGGATGAAGATGCAGCGGGCCAACAAAAACGCAATGACCCCCAAAATATCCACGGCGCACAGGGACTTTACAAAATTTACACGTCACAATTTGATGAAGAGCTACGCGCCGAAGACCTTGCCGAAGATTACGAGCTCTCACGCCTTAGAGCCATGCTTGACGAACAACTCAGTGCCCATAGCGCAATAATCACACGCTTGGCAAACCGCCTACAACGTAAATTAATGGCACAGCAGCAGCGAAGCTGGCGTTTCGATTTAGAAGAAGGGATTATTCATGCGCCGCGTTTAGCAAGAATTATTGCCAACCCAACTGTGCCTTTAACCTTTAAGCAAGAGCAAGAACAAGAGTTTCGTGACACCGTTGTGACACTGCTTATTGATAATTCAGGTTCCATGCGAGGCCGCCCCATAGCTCTTGCCGCAATGAGCGCCGATATCATAGCGCGTACGCTTGAGCGCTGCGGCGTTAAGGTCGAAATACTGGGCTTTACCACTAGGGCATGGAAAGGCGGAAAATCTCGCGAGCTTTGGGTAGAGAATGACAAGCCCCCTCACCCTGGGCGACTTAATGACCTTAGGCACATTATCTATAAGGCCGCCGATGCGCCAATGCGCAGAAATCGTAAGAACCTTGGGCTTATGCTCAAGGAGGGCATCCTCAAAGAAAATATTGATGGAGAAGCGCTTGCATGGGCATATAACCGTCTGAGCCGCCGCGGTGAAGCACGAAAAATAATGATCGTCATATCTGATGGAGCGCCAGTTGATGATTCAACCTTGTCAGTAAATCCGACAAATATTTTAGAAGCTGATTTACGAAATGTGATCGACTGGATAGAAAGCAAAAGCAATATTGAGCTCTCTGCCATTGGTATTGGCCACGATGTAACACGTTACTACGAGCGAGCGATGAGCATCGCCAATGCAGACGAGTTAGCTGGCGCACTTATAAATCAGCTCGCTGATTTATTTAATGAACAGCCTTATAGATAGTTCAGAGTCAAAGTTTTATTGATTTAACATAGTATTTTAGCTATAGTCCTCAAATACTTAGCATAGCTTACAAACATGAAGAATATGGACACAAAAATGTATTACGGTTTTGTAGAAAAAAATCCTGAAAATGGATCACTTGGCACCTCTTTCGCGTTTGGTACAAATGAATCCGTTATCGCTATCGGGGATAGTGTGCATGAACTTGAAACAGATACAATCAAAGCTTTGACTCAATATTTTTCTGATCGTGCCGAGCTACCTGATAACAACGGGACAGCTGAGGATGCGTTAGAGCGCGGTAAAGAAAATGCAGATAAACCAGAAGACATCATCGGCTACATCGCTGCGCAAATCACTCAAAACAATGGACAAACCCAGGTTCAGGCAAAAATGCATATTTCATAAAATTTACTAAATATTAACTTTTTTTTAATAGAATGCGCGAAAGCGAAAAGGTTGAGTGGAATGAATGCAAGCGAAATTGCGAAAATCCTAGAACAAGCTGGATTTGAATACGTAAAAAGCGGTGACGGAAGTCACAGAAAATTCACTGACGGCAAACACACTACGCAAATTCCATTTCATGGCTCAAAAGATATTGGCAAAGGCTTGCTTAATGATATCTGGAAACAAGCTGGCTTGCCCGAACTCAAAGGCGTCAAAACATACGCTCAAGCTGCAGAAAGACTAGAACAAGTTTTAGAAGCCAGAGCAAACGCACTCACCAGTGGCGGCCCTAAACCACCTAGCGCCTCCGAAATCGCAGACGATATCTTAAAGTCCTCTAGCACAGAAGGATTCTGGGCGGATAAAAATGGACGTGTCATGCACTTCATTAATCGTGAACAAATGGCCGTCGTCAGCATTACAGACGATGGTAAAAAGATACTTAGACAATTTGATAATATCGAAGATGCCAATAAGTTCTTTGGTGAAAAATTTAATCACGCATGGCAACACGCCAATAAACCACCCAATATTATTCGCGGTAATCTCGACAATCTGATTACAGAATTCAAAGCTACGCAAGGAATATGGCCAAGAATTTCTGGTGCTGCCGGCGACGGCATGAAATTTCTTGGGAAAGTGGCTAAAGTTTTGGCTGTTGCTGGTGTTGTCGGTGCAACAGCAGAAGCAGCGGAGCTTGGTAGCCTTGCTCACCAAGCTGCAGAACTTGGAATTATTCCAGATGATGCCCTTCTTGCATATGATTCTATGCTTGCTGCGCATATCGCGCAAGCGACCGTTGACCCAAGCCTCGTAGGCGGCGAAGCTGCAGTACAGCTTGCCTTCGAAGAATGGTGTGATCAATATAATATCCCTGATCACGTAAAAGAATCGCTTGAACCGTCATCCCTAATGGAGATGGTTATAGGAGACATTAAGCTTGCCAAAACTATGGAGGCCCTTCCTAAAACTCCTTCAAGTGACATGCCTAACGAAGTTAAAGAACTTATCCAATTGCGCGCTAGTGTCACACATAGCAAAGCCCTTACGGGAGATGAAACACACCCTTCTGTTCAGCTTGCTTGGAGTAATTTAAAAAATGCACATGAGCGCATGCAAAATAACGGATCATATCAAAATATAAATGACTATATTGAACGAGAGACTTTTCTTGCCTCATTGCCAAGTGAGTTAAGTGAGATTGATCAAGATGCGCCGCAATCGCTTGTGCAGCTCGTCATAGCTAATAGATCCCTTCACGCAGTGGATAAAGAGTTCACGGAGATTAATAAACTTGGTTTCGCAGATAATCCAGAGCGTGCGTCCAAAGCCATAGAGATAATTCATCGCCGCGACGATGTTAAAGAAAAGCTCAATGACGCTTATCGAGTGAGCGAGAATCGTGATGAAATCAAAAATATAAATCACTATCTACAGGAACTGAAGTCAGGTGATAGCGCACTTGATTTCTTCTTTAAGAACCCAGCCTTAGATGATCAACCGACAGAGATTAAAATTGCCGAGTTCGATCATACAAACACCTTTAAAATATAATCACTTTGTCACGATCCCCCTTGCCAAGGCCGAGGCTATCGCTTAATCAAATAAGTCATGAGCAAGAAAGATAAAAAACAGATTTATAAGCCCCGCCCAATAAGCGGCTTCCCTGAATGGCTTCCAGAGGTTCGCGCCGTTGAGCAAAAAATGCTGGATAAAATCCGCGCTGTTTATGAGCGCTATGGGTATTGCAATATTGAAACGCCGTCCGTTGAAGAGCTTGAGGTGATCGCGGCAAAGGGCGAGGATGTCGATAAAGAGATTTACGTGCTGGAGCGCCTTCAGGCAGAGCCTGACGATAAGAAAAGCGCAAGGCTCGCTCTGCATTTCGATCAGACAGTTCCCTTCGCACGTTACGTTGCACAACATTTCAGTGATCTAACCTTTCCGTTCAAGCGTTATCAGATGCAAAAAGTCTGGCGCGGTGAGCGTCCACAAATGGGACGTATGCGTGAATTTTATCAATGCGATATTGATGTGATTAATGTTGATTCTTTGCCGATTTCATTTGATGCGGAGGTTGCGGCCATTTGTTATGAGGCGCTCGAAGCACTTGAGATTGGTAAGGTTCAGCTCAGAATTAGTAACCGTAAGATTTTACTAGGACTTCTGGAAGACTTATCAATACAAGATTCAACCGAAGTTTTAAGAGCTATCGACAAGCTTGAGAAAATTGGAGTTGAGGAAGTTAGGAAGCTTCTAGAGAAGACCGATGCAAAAGGTTTCGAAGATTTAATTATAAAACTTTCTCAAATCAAAGTAAGAAGCTCCAAAGAATTAAAAGAAAATCTCGACACCATAAAGGAAGAGATTACTGCCCAAACCTATATTGAAGGCATAGAAGAACTTCAATTTGTCCTCAATCAACTTTCCCATCTCCCTGAACATGCAGTTGTCGCGGATTTATCGATCGTACGAGGGCTCGATTACTACACGGGTACTGTTTATGAAACGCAGCTACTTGATGTGCCTGAGTTCACTGGCTCGGTCTGTTCTGGCGGGCGTTATGATGATTTGGCGGGTAACTATATCAACAAAAAACTGCCGGGTGTTGGCATCTCGATTGGCTTTAGCCGTTTATTTGATGTGCTTAGACAAACAGGCAAAATACAGCCTAGTGCGAAATCACCTGCTCACGTCTTTATGATTTTACCGGAAGAAGAAACACGTCAGCGCGCTGCAGAAACAGCCCGCATTCTTCGTCAACGTGGATATAATGTTGAACAGCACCACGCACCGCAAAAGATCAATAAGCAGCTTTCGCAAGCGGAGAAAAAAGGTATAGCTTATGTCTGGTTGCCATTTGCGGATGGACATAAAGTCAAAAACCTGCAAACTGGAGAGCAAGTTGATGCGGATCCAAATTCATGGGAGATGGATGATGAATAAAACCCTTCTATATCTTTTTGCTATTTTCACGCTGTGCTTTTCTTATAGTTATAGCGCAATTGCTGCGGATCAGGCCGCAGAACAGAGCCAAGAAAAAGTCGCTGAAAAAGAAGATACATCCCATCGTTATGCCCCTGATTTTTGTGATTTTGAGGTTACATTCCCAGATGAGCCCGACACAAAAGAGCAATGTAACGATAAAGACCAATGTTATGACCGCCTAAGCTTCACAAAAGTTTATGGCATAACCGCAAGCGTAAATTTCCGTTTTATCTGTAATCCTATTAGCGAGAGCGTATACGATGATTACGGCGAAAAAATCATGATGACCACGCTGCGCTCTATGACACGTAGAACAGTAGCCAAAGAGCTAAACGGTACTTTCCGTGAAGATGATAAGTTCAAACAAGCAGCTATCGTCGGTGAAGGCATTGTTGGCCGCACACCAATGATATATATCGCGCAGATGTGGATCGGTAAAAACTCAGCTATGACGGTTGAAGCAGAACTGATCGGGGATGAACATCAGGATGCTGAAAAACTCTTTACAGATATTCTCCGAACAATTCACCATAAAAAATAATAGTTATATTATTTATTCAGCGAAGCTCTTTATACGCTCAACCATAGAAAAGAATCCATTTCGGCGGTTGGGCGAAAGGTTTTGATCCAAGCCCATTTCTGTGAATGCACCATCAATATCGATCTCTCTTATGTCTTTAAGGCTAACGCCTTGGTATGTTTGATCCAAAATAGCGATCAACCCCCGAACAATGTGCGCATCACTGTCAGCTGTAAATTTAAGGATATCGCCGTCAATATCCTCTTTAATCCACACGCGCGATGTGCAGCCCTTCACAAGCGTTTCATCCGTTTTAAAAGCTTGGTCCATAGGCTTTAGCGACCGTCCAAGATCGATTAGATAACGATAACGCTCCTCCCAATCATCGAAGAGTGCGAAATTTTCAACCAGTTCAAATAGTGTTTCTTTGCTCATATGAGCTATATATAGAATTATATACGGGAGAAAAAGCATGAATTTTTAGAATAGGACTTGCGCAGCATAGCCCCGCTTGGCTAGACTTAGATTAGTAAATAACAACACTTCTTTGAACGGATCGTTCTTTCATGAGCAAATCAGATAAAACAGACAGCAAAAACACTCTTTATTGTTCCTTCTGCGGCAAGAGCCAGCACGAGGTCAGAAAGCTAATTGCAGGCCCCAACGTATTCATTTGTAACGAGTGCGTAGAGCTATGTATGGACATCATCCGTGAAGAAGACAAGACACAGCTTGTTCGCGAAGGTGAAGGCGTCCCTGCCCCTTCAGAAATCAAACAGGTTCTGGATGACTATGTTATTGGACAAGAAAAAGCAAAGCGCGTTCTATCTGTTGCTGTTCACAACCACTACAAGCGTTTAGAACATGGCGCTACTGGATCCGGTGCAGATGTTGAACTTGCAAAATCCAATATCATGCTGTGCGGCCCTACAGGTTGTGGTAAGACACTTCTTGCTCAGACACTCGCACGTATTCTTGATGTACCATTCACTATGGCTGATGCGACAACACTTACTGAAGCTGGTTATGTTGGTGAAGACGTTGAAAATATTGTTCTTAAGCTTTTACAAGCTTCTGATTACAATGTTGAGCGTGCGCAAAAAGGTATTGTTTATATTGATGAGATAGACAAAGTTTCACGTAAGTCTGATAACCCATCAATTACTCGCGATGTTTCCGGCGAAGGCGTGCAGCAAGCACTTCTCAAACTTATGGAAGGTACAGTTGCATCTGTACCACCACAAGGTGGCCGTAAGCACCCTCAACAAGAGTTCCTACAGGTTGATACAGCAAACATCCTATTTATCTGCGGTGGTGCTTTTGCTGGGCTAGACAAGATCATTGCGTCACGTGGACGCGGTACAACAATTGGATTTGGTGCAGATGTAAAAGACGTTGATGAACGCGGCATTGGTGAACTTTTCGGTGAGCTTGAGCCAGAAGATTTATTGAAGTACGGCCTTATCCCTGAATTTGTTGGACGTCTTCCGGTTATTGCAACCCTTGAAGATCTAGATGCAGATGCACTTATCACGATTCTTACTGAGCCGAAGAATGCACTTACTAAGCAGTATCAAAAGCTTTTTGAAATTGAAGGTATCGACCTTACTTTCCAGGATGACGCCCTGAAAGCAATTGCAAACAAAGCTATCGAAAGAAAGACTGGTGCGCGCGGGCTTCGTTCAATCCTCGAAAACCTTCTCCTTGATACAATGTTTGAACTTCCAGACCTTGAAGAGATTGGCGAAGTTGTCATCGAAGAAAAAACTATCACTGAAGGAAAAGCACCTAAGCTTGTAAAGGCCAAAAAAGGTGCGAAGAAAAAAGATGATTCTGACGGCAAAGAAAAATTAACCGCAACTTAATACATAGCTGCCACAATTTTTCTTCACATTGCCAATAGAAATACATCAAAAATGATGTATAATTTCTGTTAGTTAAGTAAAAAATATCGTTCGTTAACTAAAATTAAGAGTGGGAAAATATGTCAGAGACAGCCAAGTTATTGCCTTTAGAAAATCAAAAATACCGATTGATTACGCGAAGTGATATGGACGGTCTAGTCTGCGGCGTAATCCTGAAAGAGCTAGATGTAATTGACGAAATTACATTTGCCCACCCTAAAGATATGCAAGATGGCCTTATTTCAGTTGGTCCGAACGACATCACAACGAACCTCCCATATGTTGATGGTGTATATATGGCGTTTGACCACCACGCAAGCGAGGCAAAGCGCGTAGATTCTGATACATCCAATCACATCATTGACCCTGCAGCCCCTTCAGCCGCGCGTGTTGTCTACGATTACTTTGGCGGAAAAGAGAAATTCCCTAATGTTTCAGATGATATGATGGCTGCCGTTGATAAAGCCGATGCCGCGCGTTTTACCAAAGAAGATATTCTAAACCCTGAAGGCTGGGAGCTTTTAAGCTTCATAATGGATTCACGAACCGGACTTGGTCGCTTCAGAGATTTCCGCATTTCTAACTATCAGCTTATGATGCAGCTTATTGATTATTGCCGTGATCATCACTCGATCGAAGACATTATTAAGCTCCCAGATGTAGCTGAGCGTGTAGATCTATATTTTGAACACCAAATCAAAGCCCGCGAACAAATTGAACGTTGCTCTCGTATTGAGAAGAATATTGTTATTCTTGATTACCGTAAGGAAGAAACGATCTATGCGGCAAACCGCTTTATTGTTTACGCCCTCTTCCCACAGTCGAATATTTCCATTCACGTATTGTGGGGTAAAAACAAACAGAACACCGTTTTTGCTATTGGTAAATCAATTCTCAACCGCACAAGCAAGACCAATGTCGGTGAGCTTTGTCTCGAATATGGCGGCGGTGGTCACAACGCGGCTGGTACATGTCAGATCGAGAACGAAAAAGCAGAAAGCACTCTAAACACTATTGTTGAGCGCATCACTAAAGATGGCTAATGATAAACGGCTATACGCCCCACTTGCCGAAGGTGGCACTATTGGGGTTATGGCACCATCAAGCTATATCGAAAAAGAAGATATAACAAAGTCTGTAGCCCACCTTAAGCAGTTGGGCTACGATGTTTATGTGCACCCTCAAACTTATTTACGGCACAATCAAAGTGCAGGCACGCATACTGATAAGCTAAACGCCCTGCACGCACTGTACACAGACCCTAATATAAAACTCATTTGGGCAGCAGGAGGCGGCAACCGCGCACTACATATCCTTGATGATATTGACTATGAGCTTATAAAGCACAACCCAAAGCCACTTATTGGCTTTAGTGATGTTACAGCTCTTTTGAACAATATATATATAAAGACTGGTTTTATCGGATATCATGGCCCTGTTTTTAAGCAGCTATATAAGCATCAGCATACCGAACACGCCCTCAATCTCCTTAAAGGTGATTTAGAAGCCAATAGAATAGAACTAAGCGAGAGCAAATGCTTAAGAGCAGGCACTGCATCAGGCACACTTATTGGTGGAAATCTTAGCCTTATCCAATATATGACAGCCCCACTTATAAGCAGCATGCATAAAAAATATATTATCCTCTTAGAAGATTGTAGCGAAGAATTAAGCAGAATAGACCGAATGCTGCTACACCTTAAAAGATCAGGCCTCTTCTCAATCGCTTCTGGGCTTGTGTTTGGTGAGTTCACAGACATCAAGGATAGTAGCCGTCCTTTTGGCTTCAAACTTGATGAAATTATCCTAGAACACACACAGGATTTTAACGGTCCGATTCTTATAAACGCCCCTTTTGGACACAGCGCAAAGCTATACTCAGCAAGGATTGGCGGAAATTGCGACTTAAATAGTGAAAAAAATACATTATTAATGCATTGTTAATATTATTCCATTTGAATCAAACACTTATTTATCAAGTTTGTTTTCACTGAATTATTTATGCTAGTGTTCTTATATAACAAAAAATAATTACTAGTACTGACAGGGTATTAACGCATGAAATTTGAAAGCGCCAACTCGGATGGCTCATTCAATGCATGGGGTACAGGTTTATTATACAAGTATCAATCTGAGTTTAGCTCTTTAGATATTTTTGACCCCACGCAAAGCAGAGCCTACGCAAGATTAAAATTCAACAGCTACAAGCTCAAAAGGCCTCGGCTATATCTGGAGCATTTTGATCGCGCTAATCAAATTAAAGCTCTTATTTTTAGCAACAATCACACGAACAATTTAGCAGACACAATGGATCGCAGGCGTATGGGCGCGATCCTTCACAGCACTGCAAAAAGTTCAAGATTAGCGTTAAGCCTTAAACAAGCAGATTACGATTACTTCGCTGATTATTTCAAAGAAGAAACTGGCTTAAAATCGGTTAAAATCAAGAAATTCATATCTAATGATCGCCTAAGCGAGTTTTATGTCGGGCGCATATTAACGCAGAATAATAACTGCACTTCTGTGCGGGCATGTACATTAAGCGGCCTTCTTGAGGCTATGTCGGAAAGTACTATGCGTGATCTAGTAACAACAGAGTATGGCTGCAAACAATCAGCAAAGAGATTACTTGGTGCATCACATAAAATGTCATTTTTAGCGTCTATATTAGATGATGAATTCACTTCTAAAATCATGCTAAAAACTGAGGATTCAAAAAGCGGTTTAAATTCTTTTTGATTTTTTACGAAAATTCAGGTATACTCCCCATTCATAAACGATAGAGATTAGGGTTAGGGATACCACATAAAAGCCGCACTCAGCTTGCTGTTGCGACAGGACTCTCAGACTCTAATCCTGCTAGGATTAACTTTATTAAAAACATAAAAAGGCAGGAATAAAAAATATGGCTGATAACGATAACTTCGATTTTTCAAAGGGTGATTACGTAGTTTATGCAGCGCACGGCGTTGGACAAGTAGAGGGCACAGAAATTCAAAATATTGGTGGCATGGAAGTGAAGCTATACGTAGTTTCATTTGAAAAAGATCGTATGCGTCTTAAAATTCCTGTATCAAAAGCCGCAAATGCAGGCTTACGCCGCCTTAGCTCAGCTGACCGTATGAGCGACGCTCTTAAAACACTTAAAGGTAAGGCGCGTGTACGCCGTACAATGTGGAGCCGCCGCGCACAGGAATATGAGACAAAAATCAATTCAGGCGACCCTATTGCAATTGCTGAGGTACTTCGTGACCTTAAACGTAGCAACGATGACAGCGAACAGTCATATTCTGAGCGTCAAATATACCAATCAGCACTAGAGCGTCTAGCACGTGAAGTTGCTGCTGTTGAGAAAATCACAGAAGGTAAAGCTACGGAACAACTAGAAGACATCATGGGTGTAAAGCGCAATGACCTTGACTTTGACCTAGATGATGAGCGCGAAGCCGCTTAATCTTCTAATATAAAACATACCGAATTATAAATAGGCGCATATGAGAAGGTTATACTTCCTATGCGCCTGTTTTTATTATATACTACACTAGATTCTGGCAAACCACCTTCCCCGCCAGATATAAGAACACCAAATTCATGTGTAATGTAAAAGATTATCGTTACTTTGCTCAGATCGGCAAACCTCGAACGGTTTGGACGATTCCGGCTATTCATGGTGATTTACAAGCCTTAATCAAAGTACATGATCAGCTTATGACCAAAATCAAAGCTGGTGACCGCATTGTTTATCACGGCAATTATACTGGCTTTGGGGACAAATCATCTGAATGTATAGATGAAATCCTAACCTTTAGGCGTATGGTTCTTGCCCTACCAGGCCTGTTAGCCAGTGATATAGTATATTTACGCGGACAACAGGAGCAGATTTGGATGAAGCTTATGCAGCTTCATTTTGCGCCTAATCCCGTTGATGTCCTCCTATGGATGCTTGGCAATGGACTATCTAGCACACTTTATAGCTATGGCCTTAGCCCTCATGATGGTGTTGACGCTTGCAAGCAAGGAACCATTAGCATAGCAAAATGGCTTGATAGCGTTAGAATACAGGTTAGAAAGCGCCCTGGTCACGCATCCTTCATCGCTGCACAGCAGCGCGCGGCATATACAGATCAAGAAAATGATTACCCTATGCTCTTTATTCACGCAGGCCTAGATGCAAGTAAAGACCTTGATAATCAAGGTGATCACTTTTGGTGGTCAAGTGATGAGTTTGATCAAGTTCAAAGTGCATATAAACCTTTTGAAAAAGTAATACGGGGTTATGACCCAAAACATCGAGGCTTATACCTTAATTGTATTACAGCCAGTGTCGATGATGGCTGTGGTTTTGGTGGCAATCTCATCTGTGTAGGATTCGAGCAAGATGGCGGAATCGCTGGCGTTTTGTAAATACTGCTCTGCAAAATTAGATTTTCATAATATTGCCATATTTAATTGCTAAAATTAAAAAATAAAATATCTAAAAAAAAATTAATAATCTGTAACTTTCTTTTGTCTACTTACGAACTAGATTATGTACTGCTGACATAAGCGAAAAAGGAGTTAGTGATGAGCTACATTGATGATCCACAAACACAAAAAGCAAATACGGATTTTATCCGTAATGCCATGAATGAGGATTACTTAGAAAAAGAGGATGAGCTTAATCTTGCACGCGCATGGCGCGATCATGAGGATGAAAAATCTCTACACAAGCTTGTTCAGGCCTATACCAGACTTGCTGTATCGCTTGCAATGAAGTTTAAACATTACGGCCTACCGGTTGGAGATCTCATCCAAGAGGGTAATATTGGTCTCATGGAAGCCGCTATGCGCTTTGATCCAGAAAGAGACTTACGTTTCTCCACATATGCATCATGGTGGATACGCGCCTCTATTCAAGATTATGTTCTTAGAAACTGGTCTATTGTTCGTACAGGCAGCACCTCTGCACAGAAGTCCTTATTCTTCAATATGCGCCGCCTTAGAGCCAAGATTGAAAACAGAAATGAAACCGAAGGCCTTGATGATGCTGGCAGGCAAGAAATTGCAGAGACACTTGGCGTAAAAGTTAATGATGTTATTGCAATGGAAGGACGCCTCTCCGGTTCTGATCAGTCCCTAAATGCGACCATTTCAGATGATGGCGAACAAGATTGGCAATCAATGCTTACTGATGAAGGACCCAACCCTGAGGATGTTGTCACCGTCCTTAAAGATGGGCAATCACGCTCAGAATGGCTTAATAGCGCCCTAGGCGATCTAGATGACCGAGAGCAAAGCATCATTCGTCAGCGCCATTTAGATGAAGATACAGTAACACTTGAAGTGCTTGGCGATCAGCTTGGCATTAGTAAAGAGCGCGTAAGACAAATAGAAAAGCGCGCTATGGAGAAAATGAAAAACTCTATTACTGATGTTTCAGACGGTGAGTACGCACACCTGTTTTAAAAGCTATTCACTTACGATTTTATAGAGGGCACCGGACTGAACTTCGGTGCCTTTTGCCATTGCATTCATAACTCTGAAACGTTCCTCTGCCATTTCCTTAAAAGGCATGCGTGCAGCTAATGTTTTTACAGTGTCATTTACACCTGCTGCGATTATTTTCACGCTATAGGGTTTAATCGTCTTTTTCTCGTTAGCGCTCATATTACGGAAGCTATATGTCGTTTTCTTAATATCCTCGACCAAAGCAGCCTTCGCGCCTCTTGGTATCGCGAGCTGAAATCTTGCAAACCTGTCTTTCCACGAAATTGCCACTACGCGAATAACTACATTCTCACCATTAATTTGCCCCGGGAAAGAAGCCGTAGCGGCTTTCATACCATTCACGTTGATCTCTTCAAGGTTTTGCAGCTGAGTCTCTTTCATCCAAACAGACCGTATATAATCCAGCGGCGCATAACCTTCCTTATTGCCCATCATATCAAACACAATCAAGCTTCCCTTATTATCTAGCGCGATAACTTGTGAAGGCTGATTTTTAATTGTGAAATTCTGAGGGACACTAAATTTCAACCCTAACTCAGGGTGATAAAAATTATTGTCACGGGCAAAGCCTTGGCGTTCACTATCACCGTATGTCATGCCATTAATGGCTTTTAAATGTGCATCGCGGTTATTTATTCCTGTTTGCGGGTACTGCATTGATTCAGCCTTCGTTTTGGCCACACGCTGATCTGTAGCTGGATGCGTAGAGAAATAATTATAACGATTACCTTGCTGACCGCTTAAGCGTGCATCTAAATCAGATTGGCGCTGTAACGAATAGAGAAAAGACGGGACCGCTTGAGGCGCAAAACCACCGCGCGTCATGTAACGAAGCCCTAAGGTATCGGCTTCGTTCTCTTGATCTCTTGAATAAGAACTCAGATAGAGATTACTACCAAGGCTAATGGCTTGCGATGCCCCTTGTGAACCTATCGCGGCAGAGAGAATTCCTGCCCCAAGGCTTGTCACTACACCACGTGAATAACGCTCAGCAGAATGTCGACCCGTGATATGCCCTGCTTCATGCCCAAGTACACTTGCTAATTCTGCCTCACTATTTGACAGCGCTAAAAGACCGCGTGAAACATATATATATCCACCGGGAAGCGCGAAAGCGTTAACAATGGGGCTATCAATTATATAGAATTTATATTGTACATCTGGACGCTCAGTATCCTCTGTCACACGTTTCCCTAAGGCCGTTACATAGTCATTGAGCTTTTTATCTGTAACAAGACCATATTGCTGTACAATCTTCTGATGCTCTTGCGCACCGACTGAATTCTCCTGTGCTGGTGACATGAGAGCTGTAAATTGACGCTTACCGGTTGCAGGATTTGTTGAACATGCACAAACAAAGAGCGTGGGCAAAATCAACATATATGTAAAGAACGACTTGATCTTATGCATTAGGCTTTCCATTCTATTGCTTATGAAACTGATATTAATATTTTTTACCGTGCTGGCTAGTCTTTTATGTAGCCCCTTCTCATTTGCTGAAGATTTTTCATCTTTACAAAAAACAGGAAAGGCCACAGTTGTAGATGTCATAACCCCCTATACGATACAATTAGATTCTGGGAAGATCATTAATCTCTCTGGTATTCACTATCCGGATTATGACCTTGAAACGCCGGGTGATTTTTCACTCACCGCCTATCAAATCCTTAAGGACCTTCTGCCTGGACAACAAGTTGAGGTATGGCAAACACAGGATAAAAATTGGGGACGTAAAAATCGATTAGGGCATGAATATGCGCATATCCAAATCATCAAAAAAGATATATGGGCACAAGGTATTCTGCTCTCCCTTGGTCTAGCTCATGTTCGTACAAAACAGCGCAACCCGGAAATGGCAGAACAGATGTATGCTCTTGAAAATCTTGCACGTAGCGAAAAAAGTGGCATTTGGCAAACAGGCCAAGCGATCACAAGCCCCGATGAGGCTCACAAGCATATTGGAGAATTTGCCGTAATAGAAGGACGCATAAAAGCAGCGAGCCTCAACAAAAACCGCCTCTATCTTAATTTCGGTTCAAACTGGCGTGAAGACTTTACTGTATCCGTAGCCCCAGAAAACATGAGAAATTTTACTGAAAATGGTTTAGATCCTATGAAATGGAACAATAAACATGTACAAGTTCGCGGTTATATCCGTAGCTATAACGGCCCTTTCATGGAAATAAATCATCGTGAAGCTCTTATTTTACTAGAATAAGAACGCCCCTTTATGCAGCACAACTTGACTCGAATCGTTAATTTCTGAAAGATTTTTCAATGCTTCATGCGCAAAAAAATTTCGATCTCTTCTCGCAAGTCATCCCCTATTCAAGTGGATATTTAAAAGTTGATGAAACGCATGAGTTATTCTGGGAACAAAGCGGAAATCCTGATGGAATTCCCATACTCGTTTTACATGGTGGGCCAGGTGCAGGAGCTAGTGGCGACCATAGGCGTTTTTTTGACCCTGATTATTTTCGCATTATTATTTTCGACCAACGCGGAGCAGGACGATCATCCCCCCTTGGCAGCTTGGAAAATAACACATGCAGTGCATTAATAAGCGATATTGAAAAACTAAGGCAGCACCTTCAAATCAAGCAATGGCATATATTTGGTGGCTCATGGGGGGCTACACTGGCACTTCTTTATGCCCTTGAACATAAAGAATATGTTTCATCGATGATTCTTCGCGGTATTTTCTTACTAAGCGCGGAAGAGGTTTTTTGGTTTTTATATGAGATCAAAAATATTTTTCCAGAGGCATGGGAACAATTTGCGGCCCCCTTTGATACTGAAGAACGTAAAGACATATTAAAGGCTTATTATGATCGCTTAACCAGTCCCGATATAACTGTTCAAACAGAGGCCGCGGTCAATTGGAGTTTATATGAATCGGCATGCGCCTCCCTACTCCCAAACTATGTAACGATTACTACGGATGAACAAAAAGACTATGCAAGAGCTCTTGCACGCATCGAAGCACATTTTTTCCTTCACGAAGTCATAGATGATGAAAATAGCATCATCTCTCGTATCAATAAAATACGTAATATCCCCACGATGATCATTCAAGGGCGCTACGATATTTTATGTCCGATTAAGTCTGCTTATAACCTACATGCAGCATGGCCAGAGGCTGAGTATATAGTGGTCGCGGATGCTGGACATTCATGCTTTGACCCGCCGTTAAGATCACGCTTGATTGAAGCGACAGAACATATTAAAACTCACTCGCAAAAGACATAAAGTAAAAGAAAGCGATTCTTCTATGAATTTTAAATCCCTTAAGGATATTGATGTTGCTGGTCAGCGTGTACTTTTGAGAGCAGACCTTAATGTACCTGCGCAGCGTGGACGTGTTACAGATACCACTCGCATTGACCGCCTCAAGCCTACGATCGATTATCTTAGAGACGCAGGCGCTAAAATTCTTGTTCTCTCACATTTCGGACGACCTGAAGGTGAGCAAAACCCTGAGATGTCACTTGCGTTTTTACTACCTACGCTTGAGCAAAGATGGGGAGCGAAGGTTGCCTTTACGCCAAACTGTATCGGTGAAAAGGCTGAAAAGGCCTCTGCGAACATGGAAAATGGGGATATCCTTTTGCTTGAAAATGTACGCTTTCATAAGGGTGAAAAAGCTAATAGCTCTGAATTTATTGCACAGCTTGCTAAACTTGGTGACATATATGTTAATGACGCATTCTCTGCTGCACACCGTGCGCATGCCACTACAGAGGGCTTAGCACGATCTCTTCCTAGTGCGGCTGGAATCCTCATGGAAAAAGAGCTTACCGCACTTGATAGCGCACTCGAAAACCCAGAAAAACCAGTACTTGCTATTACTGGCGGTTCTAAAATTTCTAGTAAACTTAATGTCCTCAACAACTTAATTGAGCGCGTTGATTACCTCGTTCTTGGCGGCGGTATGGCTAACACGTTTATGAATGCTAAAGGCATTGATATTGGTAGCTCTCTTTGTGAACATGACATGTCTAATGAAGCGCGTGCCATCATGGATAAAGCAGAAAAACTGGGGTGTGAAATTATCCTACCACAGGACTGCGTTGTTGTTTCCGATCTTCAGCTGAATGCCCCTCATGACGTCGTCGATGCTGCATCTATTCCTTCGGATAAGATGGCTATTGATATTGGCCCTGAGACCAACACCTACATCCGCAGCATCTTAGAAAAATGTAAGACTGTGGTTTGGAATGGCCCAATGGGTGTTTTTGAAATTAAGCCATTTGACCGTGGCACAAACAGACTTGCAGAAGATGTTGCTGCTCTTACTAGAAATGGAACACTCAATAGTATTGCTGGTGGAGGGGATACTGTCGCGGCCTTGGAAAATGCTGGTGTAACAGGTGACTTTACTTATATATCCTCGGCTGGCGGCGCATTCCTTGAATGGCTAGAAGGTAAAAGCCTTCCTGGTGTAGCTGCTTTAGAAGAAAGCAAAGAAGCAGCTTAAAAAGTATTCAAGGAGATTGTTAAAGCTTAGAATTTCGAATGATGTTCAAAGCCATTTCCTGACTAACTTTGGTAAAGTATTCCATTGCTTTTGACATCTGGTTAATTTCAATCATTTGCCCATTGTTGCGCGCGCGATTACTTAAGAGGAAAATCGACATAAAATCCTCTTTGTTGATATTATAGGCTTTACAAGCAATGGCTAGTCCTTGCCCACTCGTCTGTCCAACAATTTCAATAACAGCCTTTACATCAAGATCCGTGTAAATAGAGAATTGAGCAATAAATAGCTTAAGCTGTCCACGGCGTAGTGTTCCAAGCATTGTTTTCGTTGTAATCAAACCTTTATCATATTGGCGCATTGCATCGCTCAACATTCCAGATGTCGGCGTTAAATCATCTTCATCTTTAGTGGCATCAACAAAGTCCAACAAAACATCGTCAACAGCTTTCGCGATTTCACCACCATGAATTCCATATTCTTGTGAAATATAGTTTTTCACCTCACTACCGACAAACTGGAACAAACTCCTTGCCATTTCAGGGGACACCTCTTCACGGCGAAGAAGTGGAACTGCGAGTGCATCAGAGCGTTTAGCCATGTCACTTAGAGTTTCCAAAACAAAAGCAGGAATAATTATTTTCTCATTTTCGGCTAAATTAATAGCTGTTTGTTCGTCATCCATTTCGACTAACAAACCTTGCAGCTTTTCACCTAATCCTTGACGTCTGGCAATTTGCCTCCAATGCTCTGCGCCTTTTGATTTCACAATATATATTAAATCAATATCAGTTAGGACCGCGCTCTCTCTCAATACAGACCCTGCTACTTCGATATCGTCTGATGCCATATTCAGGACAAGCCTTAGAGGCACATTTTCTAGAGCGGCTAATCTTTGCGCAAGCGCCTTTCTGAAATCCAGCTCTGCACGGCGCATCATACCTATCATAACATCAGCAACTAGCTCAGCCTCTCTAGGCGAAAGCTCTTGCTCCATAAGCTCACACACAGCGTCTGAAAGCTCTAACTTAATTTCTGAACTTTTGTTAAGTGAGGACGAACTTATACGCTCAGAATCGTATAATCTAACAAGAAGCGGCGCTACTTTTGATTCGTTATCCATAAAAGATAAATTCATTAAATCCCCATTTACACCCTGTTAAGGTATCATTTTTTGTTATTTAGATAAACACAGATACTCTTTATTTTTTAGTTCATCTATATTCACACTCTATGATTTTCCCACGAATAGATTACCTTAAAGTTAACGCCTCTTATAAAAATTAGAAAAAGCTTATTTTAAGAGAAAAATTTGTATATTCCAGAATATGGTTCTATACTAAATATTAAAGGTTTTCAGGTACGCTAATAAATGGGTTAGCGAAATAGATTTATAAAGGATTTTGAACATGGCAGGTCCTCTTCAAGGTGCGGGTAGCGCACAACAATTACAACAACCACTCATCCAGCAGCGTGCGAATGAGTTTGGTGGGGTACAACAAAACGACCAACAGGAAAGCAACGCAAATTCAAATGTTAGAACAGAGCGTAGTTCTTCTGCTGCAGAAACACAAAGTGCAGGTACTGAAAACCAAGGAAACTCAAGCCAAAGCTCAAGAGTTGGTGAGAATAATTTCGAAAGTTTAGTACAATCTGATAGAGGTGTTAGAGGTGGCAATGTAGATATTCTTGTATAAGAATAACTATATTAGGCTTGGTATAAAAAGCGCCTTCGGGCGCTTTTTTATTGCCATCGATACTCTACTGGAAAGCAACCTCATCAAAACTTCTCAGTTTTCGGCTATGCAGCTTTTCAGGTGATAGCTCACGCAACAACTCCATTGCGCGTATTCCAATCAAAAGATGCTGATCAATTTGCTCTCTATAAAAGTTATCCGCCATCCCAGGCAGCTTCAACTGCCCATGAAGGGGCTTATCGGAAACACACAGGAGCGTGCCATATGGCACGCGGAAGCGAAATCCATTTGCCGCTATCGTACCGCTTTCCATGTCCATTGCGATCGCCCGCGATTGACTAAGACGGGTATTTTGCTGAATAGCAGAGCATAGTTCCCAATTACGGTCATCCGTTGTAGCGACCGTACCTGTGCGCATAATCTTTTTAAGATCATACCCTTCTTGGCCTGATACTTCTGCGACGGCTTTTTCTAATGCGACCTGTACCTCAGACAAAGCTGGGATCGGGATACTTGGCGGCAATTGTTGATCTAAGATATGATCTTCACGCAAATACCCATGAGCCAGCACATAGTCACCTAGCTTTTGCGAGTTTCTGAGACCTGCGCAATGCCCAAGCATCAGCCACGCATGCGGGCGAATAACTGCTATATGATCGGTAATATTCTTCGCATTTGATGGGCCTACACCAATATTAACCATAGTAATGCCGCGGTTTCCTTCCATTTTGAGGTGATATGCGGGCATTTGTGGTAAACGATTATCAGGATCTGGCTGTACAAACTCTGTGTAACCGTCTTTACCAACACGGTCCTGTCCGATTTTCACAAATTCATCAATATAGAATTGATAGTTAGTGAAGATAATGTAGTTTTGGAAATGGTTCGCCGTCATACCGCAATAATGCTTTAGGCGCTGAAGGCTTAGGTCTACACGTGGCCCTGTAAAAAGTGAGAGTGGTAACACAGCCCCTTCGGATACGCGATATGTTGAGTTTGCTATTTCATCATCCATAACATCCAAATCAGGCACATCAAAAATATCAGGTAGATCCATTAATTGTTCAGCGCCCAAATCACCTTCAAGGTGAAATGTATCGCCTAAAGCAAAATGGACAGGGATATAAGTGTCACTCACTCCAACTTCAATTGGAACATCGTGGTTTTTAATAATGAGTCTAAACTGTTCCGCATAATAGCTTTTAAATAAGTCAGGCCGTGTTAACGTCGTTTCGTATACACCTGGATGCGGCGCAAAACCATATGAGAACCTTGAATCCGAGCGTTTTGCATATCGCGTAGCAATACGGACATACGGATAATAAGCACGCACACGGCTATCGGGAATATTTCCTTCGACAAATTTACCAAAAGCTTCGCGAAGAAATTCAACTTGAGCATTATATATAGCTTCAACTGCTTCAAGAGCTTTTTCAGGGGTGTCATATGATGTATGTGCTGGGGGATCTAATACGAGCATGTGTATATTCTAGCACGTTTTTTCTAAAAACTTTAACATGAAAGCGTTTTTTCTATTTTACGCTTTCTTATTCTAAGCCCATTAGAGCGCGTGCATAAGCCCTTGCATTGAATGTCTGCAAGTCTTCGGCTGCCTCACCTACACCAATTGCATATACTGGCAAACCGAATTGATCCGCTAGTCCAACAAGGACACCACCTTTTGCACTTCCGTCAAGCTTTGTAAGGATTAAGCCGGATACATTAACCATTTCTTTGAACACTTCCACTTGTGAAAAAGCATTTTGCCCTGTCGTCGAATCTAGAACCAACAAAACCTCATGTGGAAGAGCTTCATCCTGCTTTTTTAGCACACGAATAATTTTAGCCAGTTCCTCCATCAGGTTTGCTTTATTCTGCAGGCGCCCAGCAGTATCAATCATCAAAAGATCAACGCCCTGCTCTTTTGCGGCGTTATAGCTTTCATATGCGACTGCCGCAGCGTCCGCGCCGATATCTTTTTTCAAAAACGCCGCACCAGATCTTTGCGACCAAACCTCTAACTGCTCAACAGCAGCGGCACGGAAAGTGTCTCCGGCGGCTATCATGACTTGTTGCGCCTGTTCTCTTTTCATTTTAAGTGCTATTTTTCCAATAGTCGTCGTCTTACCTGCGCCATTCACACCAACAACAAGTGTCGTATATGGTCCACTCTCTGGCTTTTGAATTTCGAAGCTTTTTTCTACAGGCGCCAAAATAGCTGAGATCACATCAGCGAGAGCCTCTCTAATTTCTTCCTCTGAAATATCTTTTCCGAAGCGATCTTTAGAAAATTCTTC
>Ga0208837_1000021_pt1 | contig 29707 bp, 28 predicted proteins | sample DeeseametaMP0327_FD_184214 | JGI IMG/M metagenome (GOLD analysis project Ga0208837, IMG submission 184214) | Marine microbial communities from the Deep Atlantic Ocean - MP0327 (SPAdes) | ecosystem: Environmental > Aquatic > Marine > Oceanic | place: East of Recife, Brazil, South Atlantic Ocean...
GTTATCAGGAATATAACGTTCATCAAAATTAAGAACGATATTATCACCCGGATCAAAAGTTCTAGGGTCTGGGTTAGTTTTATTCTTCTTTAGGTTACCCGTATTAAATACATCAGAGCAATTCCCACCCCGGTACCATCGCGGCTCACCAACATATCCCATCACCTGACGCGCACCATAAGTCATCGCTTTAATGGTTGGGTGCGCAAACACTTCAACAAACACAGACGTAGCAACAGCCGCTTCAGGCTTACCCGTAAAGTAATACATAAACGCGCCAGCCAGAGCAGCCCCCCCAGTAACATATGGGTTTTCAATAGGATAACGCATTCCCCGTCTTGCTTTATACCAAGCTGACTTCAGCCCGGTGTCACAGAATTTATGCTCTTCTTGCAAAATAACATCGATCTTACCCTCATGCTCAACGGCATTTTCGAAAACAGTCCGCAAACCACGTTCATATTTAAGCCCTGCTTGAAGCTCATCCACTCCCTGAAAGTGATTTTGCATCACATCAATTGCACGCTGATAGTGTATATCTTCACCGACATTATGCTTAACGCGCCTCCAGTCAAACAAATCCTTCAAAGGCCCTGGAATAAAGCCTCCATGTGCACGGCGCGTTGGAATGTAATAATCAACTCTATACTTATCTTCTTCGTTATTCTTTCTATCTATAACGTAGTAGAGCCAGCCATTCGTCCAAACCTCAGTATCTGTAGCAATATTAACAGAACTCATAAAGTCTTCCGGCAGGTCACTAATATCCGCACGGTGCAAAGTATAGTGCTTTTGGTTTCTATCGAGGTGCTTTGCCTTTACCCTCTCATGAACAGGCTCAATTTTATCGTAATATTCTTTTTTAAATTCAATATTCTCAGGATCAACTTCCGGTGCATAAAAAACAGCAGGCTGTGCGCACTCACCATCTAAGAAACTATCCGTTATACGCACACGCCCATCTTCACCGCGAATGAGATCCCCTTTATCAAGAGAAGGCACTTCAAAATAGCGATAGACCTTATGCTCAGTATCATAAGTGATAAGGTCATACCCCGACTGTGTTTTACGAAGGCCACTAAAGAGCTTATTATCGTCACCCCAACCGTCTAAACGCGTAGTATCAACTTCATGAATATACATCTCGTTCTCACGAGAACGTAATTCATTACTCGCCTTTACAACTTCTTTTCCGAAATCAACAACAGGTCTTTTTGATGTAAGACCAATTCTATTCAAAAAATTAAAACCAAATGACAAACCCATTTTATTACCTTCAAACTATACCAACCAATATTTACAGCCATAAAAAAAGCGCCTCTATGGGCGCCTACATTTTTTTATTTTTCTCTTACTTTAGATGGTTCAACCCATGCGCAAACGGCGCCTTCACATTCGAAAGCGTCATCAACAACAACCTTTACATTTACTGCAAACATAGTAAAAACCATTTCTTTTACATAAGAGTTGACCTACAACAGATTTGTTAATTACGCCCCTAAAAAAAAGAAAGCAATAAAAAAAACGCCCCCTAAGGGACGTTTTTAAAAATACGAAACATTATTATCATTTCTAAGCTGCTTGAGCAATCTCACCGACCAGTGCTTTTTCACCATCAAGGACTGCAGCCACTGCATGAACAGTAGATGCAATACGCACAGCTGTTTGAATATCACCAGCAGACATACCCGCTTTTTTAAGCTCAGCTTCATGTGCATCAATACACATACCGCAGCCATTTATTGCAGATACAGCCAATGACCATAGCTCAAAGTCAACTTTTTCAACACCAGGGTTAGCAAGCGCATTCATACGAAGTTTAGCCGGCATAGTGCCATATTCCTTATTCGAAGCTAAATGCACATAACGATAATAAATATTATTCATTGCCATCAATGCCGCTGCTGTTTTTGCGCTTTCTAGCGCCTGCTCAGACAAATGTGCTTTAGCATCTGCCATCACAGCCTCAATAACCTCTGAGTTACGTGTAGCCAATGCAGAGGCTACAAATGTTCCCCAATGCTTTTGCGGATCTAATGTTTCATCGCCAGCAAGTGAAGAAAGGTTAAGTTTAATATCCTTAGCATAAGCAGGAATTTGTGATTTTAGATTATCAATAGACATATATTTTCTCCTTAGTTTAGATACAAAACGAGCGGCATCCGACGACATCAAACACCGCTCGAATAAAAATACGACTTAATGTAACTTAAGCTGCTTTTTGCATGTCATTTGCAACAGATGATGCATCAATTGTGTCACCACCAACTGCACGGTTACATGGGCAAAGCTCATCAGACTGAAGTGCATCAAGAATACGTAGTGTTTCTTTAGGGTTACGACCAACATTCAGACCGTTAACAGATACATGCTGAATAACACCGTGTGGATCAACAATAAATGTCGCACGAAGAGCAACACCAGCTTCTACTTCACGAACACCAAGACCATCTACTAGAGAACCATTTGTGTCAGCGAATGACCACTGGTTTAGTTTATTTAGATCAGCGTGTTCACGGCGCCATGCAAGCTTACAAAATTCATTGTCTGTAGAACCACCAAGAACAACAGCATCACGGTCAGCAAAGTCTTCTTCTAGTTTTGCAAACTCAACGATTTCAGTTGGACAAACAAATGTAAAGTCTTTTGGATAGAAGAAGAAAACCTTCCACTTACCTTTAAAGCTCTCTTCAGTAATTGTTTCGAAAGCGCTCTCACCGTTTTCTTCATGATAATTAAAACCTGGCTTAACACCCGTTACTTCAAATTCAGGAAGCTGATCACCAATACCTAGCATATATAATCTCCATATAAATAGTTTAACTCATTAATTGACGTCAAAATTGCACGATTCCCCATCGAATTACCAACAATATTTAACGATAGAACAAATCGAAAAAATCAATAACAAGAACTAAGTTGAATCGAAAAAATAGCGCAAACCCTTTTGCAGGATTTAGCGCTACCCTTCACGAATTTACTAAGTTATACAAACTTACTGATAGCTAGGATTCAAATCAAAACGATCCAGTTCCATAACTTTTACCCATGCCGCAACAAAGTCCTCAACAAACTTTTCAAGACCGTCAGCACAGCCATAAACCTCCGCAACAGCACGAAGTTCCGAATTAGAACCGAACACAAGATCAACCCGCTTAGCAGTCCATTTTACAGCACCACTTGAACGGTCAATGCCCTCAAATTCACATTCATCGTCCGAAGTCGCTTTCCATTCAGTGCCTAAATCTAATAAATTCACAAAGAAATCATTGCTCAACGTACCAACACGATCAGTGAAAACACCATGTTTTTCTCCACCATAATTTGCACCTAAAACACGCAAACCGCCGATAAGAACAGTCAACTCCGGTACACTTAAAGTTAATAGCTGCGCACGGTCTATCAAGAACTCTTCAGCAGAAACTTTAAAGCGAGCCCTTTCATAATTGCGGAAACCGTCAACAGATGGTTCTAATGGCTCAAATGATTCAATATCCGTCTGCTCCTGCAAAGCATCACCGCGCCCTGCATTGAATGGGACACTTATATCAAAACCAGCATCTTTAGCGGCTCTCTCAACAGCTACAGATCCAGCCAAAACAATCAGGTCCGCCAGTGAAACCGGCTTACCAAACTCATCCTGAATGGTTTTCAAAACATCCAAAACTTTAGAGAGCTTTTCAGGCTCATTTACTTCCCAATCTTTTTGCGGCGCAAGAGCAATTCGAGCTCCATTCGCGCCCCCTCGCTTATCAGAGTTCCGGAATGTAGAAGCCGAAGCCCAAGCTACAGACACAAGTTCGGATACAGATAGACCAGAAGCCAGTATCTTTTCTTTTAAAACAGAAATATCAGAATCACTTAAAGATGCGTCATTAGCCGGTATTGGATCCTGCCACAGCAAATCTTCTTCTGGCACTTCTGGACCTAAATAGCGAACTTTTGGCCCCATATCACGGTGCGTCAACTTAAACCAAGCACGCGCATAAGCATCCATAAACGCTTCATGATCTTTGTGGAAACGTTCAGAAATCTCACGATAAATAGGATCCTCTCGCAAAGCGATATCCGTAGTCGCCATCATCGTTGGTACTTTCGTTGATCCATCAACTTCTGGCGCCAAGTCCTCATCTTTAACATCTACAGCATGCCACTGATGAGCCCCAGCTGGGCTTTTACCAAGCTCCCACTCATAACCAAACAGCATATCAAAATATCCCGTATCCCATTGAATTGGATTCGGGGTCCATGCACCTTCCAAACCGCTGGTAATCGTATCTACTCCCTTACCACTCTTATAAGAACTTTTCCAGCCTAACCCCTGCTCAGCAATACTAGCCGCCTCAGGCTCCGCCCCCAGATGAGAATCAGGTCCAGCACCATGACATTTACCAAAAGTATGACCACCAGCAATAAGCGCCACAGTTTCCTCATCATCCATTGCCATTCGGCCAAATGTTTCACGAATATCCTGCGCTGCGGCTAGGGGGTCAGGCTTACCGCCTGGGCCTTCTGGGTTAACGTAAATCAACCCCATATGCGATGAACCCAATGGGTTTTCAAGAACACGGTCCTCATCATTACTCTCACTATATCGTGCAGCATCGCCCATCCATTCAGCTTCCTCACCCCAATAAATATCTTCTGCTGGTTCCCAAACATCTTCACGGCCACCGCCAAAACCAAACGTTGGCAATCCCATAGATTCATGAGCACAATTGCCAGTCAAAATGAAGAGATCCGCCCATGACAGCTTCTTGCCGTACTTTTGCTTAATAGGCCATAACAAACGACGAGCCTTATCCAAACTTACATTATCAGGCCAGCTATTCGTCGGTGCAAAACGCTGTAACCCCTGCCCTGCGCCGCCGCGGCCATCACCTACACGATATGTACCCGACACATGCCATGCCATACGAATAAAAAACGGACCATAATGCCCATAATCGGCTGGCCACCATTCTTGACTATCCGTCATGAGGGCAAAAATATCTTTTTTGACTTCATCAAAATCTAGTGTCTTAAATTCCTCTAGGTAATTAAAAGATGGCCCCATAGGATTCACAAGTGAAGAATGCTGACGCAAAATATTTAGATTTAAACGCTTAGGCCACCAATCTTTATTTCGCTGCCCACCACCCGCAGCATGTTTAGCACCCGCTCCTGTGAATGGACAACCTCCACCAGTTTGAATTCGTTCAACAGCCATTTCATAATCCTTTCTTTGATCCGTCCTAGATAAAATAAATCCGAAAACTAAATAGTTAGCATTAAAATTGTGAATGGAAATCAGTGTAAAAACCAGCAAGTAATTCCTCTAGTTTTCATCGAAAAAATCGATTAAAATGACAAAAACCATTCATTAAAGCGATGAAAGACCAACTATGGCGCGCCCCACACTCAGACAACTCAGCTACCTAATCGCCTTGGAACAAGAGGAATCATTCAGCAAAGCCGCCATATACTGCAACGTTACACAGAGCACCCTTAGTGCCGGCATCAAAGATCTAGAAGATATACTAGGTCAACAACTGGTAAACAGAATGGGAAGGAAAATCACCCTAACCTCTCTCGGAAACGAAGTAGCAGATAACGCTAAAAACATATTATCGGATGTTGATTCTATCGTTGCAAAAGCAAAAGCACAAAACCAAGTTCTATCATCAACGATTCGCCTGGGTGTCATCCCTACAATTGCGCCCTATATTTTACCGAACATACTTCCTAGCCTTCAAACAGCTTACCCGAATTTAGAGCTGCAAATATTCGAGGATATCAGCGAACGTTTAGTCGAAAAAGTTCACAAACGTCAACTAGAAGCAGCCATCCTGGCATTCCCTTTCGATACCGAAGGCTTGGAACATCACAACTTGTTTAAAGAGGAATTCTACCTTGCTTCACCTAAAGATAAAGCATTGCCAAAAAACCTCTCCATTAACGATATAAAGCCAGAAGAACTCCTACTACTCGAGGAAGGTCATTGCATGCGTGACCATGCTTTGGCGGCATGCGAATTACAACTCCCCTCAAGAAGAAAAACTTTCAGCGCAACAAGCCTTGCGACACTCATACAAATGGTTGGCTACGGTTTCGGCGTAACACTCCTTCCAAATATGGTCGTTAAATATGCACCAATGCCTGATAATGTGGCATTAACTCCATTTAAAAAACCCAAACCCACACGGCAAGTTGGCATCGTATGGAATATCAACGCGCCACAAAAGAGAGATTTAATCCAGCTCTTTGAATTCTTGCGCTCACAACTTGATGAATAATTACAGCAAATATAGTGAATATTGAGGCTAAATATAACTTGCGTATTAGCCATAACATTTGATACAAATTCCACTCATACGAGTTAACTGGTTATATAGGGGAAATATTATGGATGAAAAAAGACTAAAGGATCTTATTACAAAAGCTGCAAACAGCACATCACCATTAGATAGCTTTATAAACACACCTGAGCTTGTTGCGCACTATGACCGCAACCCAGATGCCTTTTCAATCCATGAAAGATCACTTCTAGAAAAAGCACCAAAGAATCAAGATGGCTCAACAAAATTCCATACTCTTCAGAGATGGGTTGCGTCTTCTAGAGAAATATAAGCATCGAATTAACACATATTATTTTTTGTAAAAACGCAGTCATTTATCTAAGTTTATTGCATTTAAATACGCTTTTGGGTATAACGCCGCCATGACACAAGAAACAGAATACGCATACAAAGTCGCGGCTATGTACCGCTTCATTCCTATCGAAGATATTCAAAAGCTTCGTGAAGAAATATACGGTTATACAGACCAGAATGTCCCATCAATATGTGGCACGCTTCTCCTTGCTCCTGAAGGCATAAATGGAACAATCGCAGCACATCCTGATGACATGGATAAAATGATCGCGTTTCTTGATGAAAAACTAGGGGTGCGCTCCGCAAATGAGCCAGCCTGTGAATTCAAATTCTCACACGCTTCAGAACAACCTTTCAACCGTTTTAAAGTTCGCCCTAAAAAAGAACTTATTACTTTAAGAAAGCCAGAAGCAAATCCGCATAAGCTAGTCGGCACATATGTTGAACCAGAAGATTGGAATGCACTGATCAGTGATCCAGACGTAGTTCTTATCGATACGCGCAATGACTATGAAACAAAAGTCGGAATTTTCGACGGTGCAATAGACCCTGACATGAAAATCTTTACAGAGTTTCCTGATTGGGTTGAAAATAACCTGGACCCTAAAGAACATAAAAAAGTAGCCATGTTCTGCACAGGAGGCATTCGCTGCGAAAAAGCATCAGCCTATATGCTAGCGCACGGCTTTGAAAATGTTTACCACCTCAAGGGCGGTATCCTTGATTACCTAGAAGCTATCCCTGCTGATCAGAGCATGTGGAAAGGCGACTGTTTCGTATTTGACCAACGCGTATCTGTTGGTCATGGACTTGAAGAAGGTGATTGGAAGGTTTGCCATGCATGCCGCGAACCACTGAGCGCTGAAGACACAAAAAGGCCTGAGTACGAAAAAGGCATTTCGTGCCATCACTGTAAAGACAGCTTAACAGCAGATCGTGAAAAAGCACTTCGTGATCGTCAAAAATTCTACGCTGAAAAATATAGTGAACAGTAAGCAGACAGCTAAACTCCCTATTCTATACTCTTTTCGTCGCTGCCCTTATGCCATGCGCGCACGCTTAGCTATTTATTGCAGCGGCATTAACGTAGAGCTAAGAGAAATCATACTAAGAGACAAACCAAAACATATGCTCGAAATTTCTCCTAAAGGGACAGTACCCGTGCTACTGCTCTCAAACGGAGACGTCATAGATGAAAGCCTGGATATCATGCTATGGGCACTAAATCAAAGCGATCCAAAATCATTACTGAGCAGTCAATACGAAGATTTAATAAAACTAAACGATACGAATTTTAAATATAATTTAGATCATTATAAATATCCGAACAGATACCCTGATGAAGATTGCTCTAACGCTTTTGAACACGCTGTAGAAATCCTCAAAATTTTAAATAACGAAATTGAAAAGAACGGATACCTGATAAGCGACAAACAAACTTTAGCTGATATAGCCATCTTTCCTTTTATTCGTCAATTTGCCCACGTTGATAAGGAGAGGTTCAGCGCGCTACCTTTACCACATTTACAAAAATGGCTAGATGCACATTTGAACTCAGAACTATTTAAAGCGATTATGCCCAAATTCCCTCTATGGAAAGATGGAGATGAGCCTATTCATTTTGGCTCGTATAATCCGGCTTAATATCAATTGAATTCCAGAAACCACCTTCTTCATTTGATGGCTTAGAATTTCCATTTACCACACTTGGCTTTTGAGTTGGCTTCTTTACGTTTACCTTACGCTTATCGTTATCCTCAGCGGTTCGCCCCTGAACAACCAAAGGAACATCTTTATGCATTCCTCCCATACGCTTTGAGACATCCTCGTGAGAACGAAACTTATCTCCATCACGCCCCTTTTTGCGCCCTCTCTTTTTACGCTTAACTCCCTCTAACATACTAACCATACGCTTAGCCATTATACGACGATCCTCAACTGAAAGCTGTTCAGCTAGATCACCCGTAGTTTTAATTTTTATCAACATAATGTCCGATTGATAGCCATTTAAACGGTGAGCTGCCTCCTCAAAAGCTTTACGGTCAAAGCTTTCAGCGGATAGAATTCTAACTAGCTCTCGGCGCTCAAAACGAGCTTTTTTCGCTATCTTTTTAATATCTTGGAATGATGATTGAAAATGGCGGCCAGCAAGATTACGCGCCTCTGGCGAGAGATCTGCACGCATTTCGTTCCAGCCAGTATGCTTCATACGTTTATAAACAATTCCGCCTGCGCACCCCAAAAGCACGATATTTAAAATAAAAGAAATCGTGAACAGTAATTTAAGTTTAAAAGCACCTTTTAACATCAGTTAAGCTCCTCAGCTAAAAAATCTGCGGCCGTAAAATCATCATCTATTGATAGATAATAAGAAAACCCGCTAACATTAATGTCATCCGACAGAGCGATATAATCACCATTGGCCCCAATTAAAAAACCACCGACCAATAAAAGAACGGTAGCGTAAGCTGGCTGCGGCAGAAAAAGCACATCATCAACAAAACTAGCTACATACGACACGAATCGGCTTATTACCCCCTCAGAACGTACACGAGCACTCTGCGGCATAACCTTAGCGGCGTCCACCGTACGCTGCGCAAGTCCAACAGGCGCTTTTGGCTGATAACGAACTCTAATTAATTCCTCAATCTCTAGCTCATACCCCATTTCAATTCACCCTTTCCACGGACTTAAGTTATTTTTCAAACTTGCTTTCGCCCTCATCAAAAGCGATTCTACTGCCTTAACACCAACCCCAAGTATATAGGCCGCCTCTTTATTACTTAGCCCCTCAAAAAAACATAGGTTAAGTGCAACACGTTGACGCTCCGGCAATTTCATAATAGCTTTTTCCAAAAGCTCCTGCCTTTCATTCATGACCATCTGCTCTATGGCACTCATACGGTCATCACTTATAGAGTCTATTGTATCATCACTCCACACTCCTCGCCTTTTTTTCGCACGCAGCTTATCAAGAGTTAAGTTTACAACTACGCGGTACATCCAAGTACTGAGCTTAACACCCTTCCTAGAGTCAAAACTCTGTGGTTTTTTCCAAAGCTTCAAAAGAGCCTCTTGAACAACATCTTCTGAAAGATCTACGTCATTACACGTTCTAAACGCCGCAGAATATAAAACCTGATGATAACGATTCACCAACATCTCAAAAGCCTGATGGTCACCATTACATATGCGTCCCATCAGGCTTTCATCTGTTATGTCTATTTCATCAGCCATAAAACGCTTTATGCGCTTTCAGCTAATTGAATGCAACGATATTTTGACTCATAGCACGCTTAGTCCTTATTCTTCTTCCATTCTTCGAACTTTTTCTTGCGTTTCTTATGTGCCTCTTTAGCCTCCTCTTTACTAATTTCTCCATTTCCATCCGCATCCATCTTAGAAAAACGTTCCTCTGCATGCGCTAAAAACTCACTTTTTGATATAACACCATCACCATTTGTATCGTGTCTTTCAAACATTTTCCCTTTATGTGGCCGCCCCTCATCAGCATGTACAGGTAAAGCCGTTAGTAATAATACAGAACAAATAGCAACTAATGATCGCTTCATGGTTTTAATCTCCTTACAAGATGTTTATTGTTACTGATATTACGTGTGAAAAAACAAAACCCTTCGAAAAAAATTGAACAATGCCTATATCAAAGAAAAAATCTAGCAGAGCCAAATCTATCGACCAATCAACCGACTTTATTATCGCTCAAGATTTATGGGTCAAAATCCTAATTGGGATGTTTCTCGGAATTATTATTGGCTTCACATTATCTCCAGATGGTTTAGGCCTCTGGGATGAAGGCTGGCTCAGAACAACATCAGACTGGCTCGCGCTTCCGGGCATTATATTTTTAGGCCTTATTCAAATGGTCATCGTCCCCCTCATAGCTTGCTCTATCATTTTAGGGATAGCAGAGAGTAAAGATCTAGGTTTCGTAAAACGTATATCTTTTAAACTCATCCCATACTTCATTCTTACAACAACATTCGCAATCACAATCGGCATAGGCCTCGTTAGCATCGTACAGCCTGGCTCACTTATCGACCCTTTAGTCGCCGAACAAGCTATAGATTCAGGTGCAGCCGCTGAACGAATTCCTGGCTCAACATTTGAAGACCTCACTATACCGGATCGTATAGCTAACCTCGTGCCGAGCAACTTAACAAAAGCACAGGTTGAAAAAAATATGCTGCAAATAGTAATAGCCTCCATACTTTTAGGGGTCGCACTTATTACTATTCCATCAGAAACAGCACGCCCTTTTAAGGATCTATGTGTCTCAGGTCAGGTTATCTGCATGAAAATTATAAGCTGGGCCATGATCATCGCCCCTATAGCTGTATTCGGTCTGATCGCCAGCGTTACCATCAAACTCGGGATAGAAGCCATTATGAGCGTCGGCCTCTATACCATAACAGTCATAGCAGGCTTGTTATGCATGCTAGTGATATACCTCATATTCATAGCACTCTTCACACGCACATCCCCTGTGAGTTTCCTTAACAAAATACGTGAAGTACAACTGCTAGCTTTTTCAACAGCATCAAGCGGTGCAACAATGCCTTTCACGATAAAAGCATGTGAAGAGAAACTAGGCATTCGTCAGCAAATCAGCCGTTTTGTAATTCCTATTGGTACGACCATAAACATGGATGGAACAGCAATGTATCAAGGAATAGCCGCTATATTTTTATGTCAGGTTTTTGGTATAGAGCTAAGCATTCTAGAGACAGTTCTACTTATCCTTACGACTGTCGGTGCATCAATCGGCACCCCTGCTACTCCACGCGTAGGTCTAGTAATCCTCTCCACAATACTTGTAGGAATTGGCGTACCTGCAGAAGGTGTAGCCCTAATACTTGGAGTAGACGCTTTGCTTGATATGTGCAGAACAACAATTAATGTAACCGGCGACATCACAGCCGCAAAACTCATGGATAAATGGGTGAAAGATAAAAACGACACCCCCAGATAAATTGTAGAATATAAATAGAACATAAAATAAAGCCGCTACATTTTTTGCAGCGGCTTTTTTCTAATCAAAAAAATTAAGTATTTACTGTGCGGCAATATCTAAAACCAAGCGATCACCATGAACATGATTAGGCTTAAATGCCTTAGCCATAGTAACCTTAGCCGGTGATTTTAGTTCAATCATCATACGTGCCGTCGATCCATCAATCTGCGCATTATAACTTTTCACAACGGGGTGGTTTCCAAAGCTCTTCGACATAGGAGCACTCCATCCAGTTGCAGGCATTTCAACAATTAAAAGCCCCTCAGTATTGTCCAAATCATAAGTGAATTTTGGCGTTTTACTCATATCGAGAACTAAACGAAACTTATCAGGGTGTACACCATGACGAACCTTCATGACGCGCAGCGCACCTCCAACAGAAGACTTAACTGTTTTAGCTTCCATCTTAGGCTTAGTCACTGCCATCGCTTTTTTAGCTGGCTTAGCAGCGACTTTAGTCTTAGCAGCCACAGCAACGGGCTTATTTTCAACCATGGCCAACTTAGGCACAATCTTATCCAAATCGCTCCGAACTGTATCCATCTGACGCTCAAGTCTAAGTACACGGAAATGAATATCCTCATCTACGTGCATGCTCTTAGCAGACTCAGTATAATCCCTACTCCCAGAGGTTTTCCAAGGTACAACTTGGTCTCGGCTATCCATATGCTTTTGTAATGGATTTTTAGGTCTTTGTTCTTCTACAAGTTTCCACTCACCTTCAGCAGCCAATAGATCCTCGGCTGTTTCAACCTTCTTTCCACCAGACCCCATCGGCGTTAATTCCTCAAGAGCACACGCACTTAACACAAGTGCACTAGTTAACAACAAACAATATGTTGGTTTAATTTTAAAAGGCTTAATAAGCATGGAACAACCCTGAATCATTATAAGTGATAATTTAATTAGAAAAGCTGAGCCGATTCAAATCAAGGGATCTAAAACAATCCATCGCCATTATCCACACTTGATATACTTTAAGAATTGTTCTCTATATCAACTTTAAAAAAGCGCTTTATAAATGCTGGATATATTTCAAGATTACGAGACAAGGTCATATGACCCAAAATCCCGATAATCCAAACAACAGTCAAAACTGGCAAAGGTACATGTAAAAATTGCGCACCAAAAACCCCAATAAGACCACCTAGGAAAACAATAATAAGAACACTCCGCGCGCCTGCCCTAGGCGTAAAACCAGCCTTCAAAAAATGATGATGAAAATGCCCTTTATCTGGAGAAAACGGATGACGCCCCTCTTTCACACGGCGATAAAACTGCGCACATTCATCCCATATAGGGATAGCCAACACCCAAGCTACGGAAATAGGTTCAATCACACGCGCATGCTCAGGCGAAAGCGTAATAGCATACCACGCGACCATAAGGCCCATACTCAAGCTTCCCGCATCCCCCATAAAAACGGATGCTCTACGCCTAAATGGACCGCGCATATTAAAAGTCAAAAAGCCTGCAATAGCCCCCATTAACATCATAATAGAAACAAACTGCCCTTCCGTACCGCCACCATAAGCGGCATATAAAAACCATCCTAAGATTATAAAGACAGTACCACCAGAAAGACCATCCAAACCATCCATTAAATTAATAGCGTTAATCAAAAGCACGACCGCAATTATTGAAAATGGCAAGGACATAAAATCAAGCCCCACATCACCAAAACCAAATAAATTACCCAACTGAAAAACTTGCGCGCCACCAGGAACCACAATTAGGAAAGCTGCGACAAACTGAATAGCAAACTTAATCCATGATCGTATTTCATGCCGATCATCAATAACACCAGTAATCAGCATAATTGTAATAGCAAGAAACAAAGCCCAATGCTTTTCGATTGGAAACCCCGCGATCAAAAGGCTAATCATAAACACGGGAAACACAACAATTCCGCCAATCAGCGGAATTAAACCATCATGAACTTTTCTTGAGTTAGGTTTATCAACTAAACCAATTTCTTTTGCCCAAACCCTCACCCATGGGATAATCCCCATCACACTAAGAAACGTGAGTAATGGCCATATAAGCAGATCATAAGTGAAAGTAAATTCATTCATTATCGCCGATCATAGTCACTCGTCACACAGCGTCAATCTCTATTAACCTCATGCGCTGACGTACCCACAACCAGCATTTCAATTAAACTTCAAATCGAGAAGGACAAAGCGCCTGAACAGTATCACTCGACAACGATAATGGGCGCTCTAATATCATGTCTACTAATAAATAAGCCCCCATAAGGCTTGATAAAATCCCATGTGATCCATGCCCTGTTGAAACATAGAGGTTCTCAACAGCCGGAACCTTACCAATAATGGGGAAATGCCCCTTTACCGTTGTCCTGACACCAGCTCTAGCCTTTACAAACTCAAAGCCAGACGCAAGTTTAGGGACAACAGCTTCTAACTTTGATAAATTATCCGCATCATCATCACTTCTAAGTTCCAAATCAGCTTCACCACGCTGAAATGTCGAGCCTACTGCATGCACCCCACCAATGGACGGTGTACAATATCCACCATAACAAAGCACAGTCTTAAGTTCGCTTGAATTTGCACCTTGCGTGTAATAGCTAAGCTGCCCTCTAACTCTTGAAAGCGGAAGCCACGGTACAAAGCTTTTAGCGCCATACCCATTTGCCAAAATAACAATATCGGCCTCAACATCATCTAACTTAGCTATATCCGCTTCATATTCGATATCAACATCTCGCATGTAAAATTCACAAAGCTTTCGCGGTGAGATATAGCCAGAATCATCTAAATAAAGTGCATCTTGTTTTATTTGAACGCCGGCAATCTCAGTAGCCTCTTGGGCACCAACCATTCGCATATGTTCAGGTTCCCATTGCCAACTTCTCACAGTCTTAGGAAAACGCCCCTCTTTTTGTCCATTTGTAACTAAATGTAATGCACCACAATCGTTCCAACCGACATCATCAAAGCGATAAAAACTCCTAATCGCTAAAGCAAAAGCCGCAGCGTAAAAATCACTCTCAGGATTTCTTTCGGCAAAAAAACGCGGATTATACAAGCCAACATCATTACCCGAAGCCCCCCCCGCGATTTTATCCGCCGCTTCATAAACCTTAACCTTTACACCGCTTTTTTTGAACACATAAGCCAAAGCACAGCCAGCAAGGCCAGCACCGATTATAGCGACCTTCATTCCCCCTCCTTTTTCTGAGGAACTCTTTCGCCCGTATAACGCCCTACACTCATGTCACGTTTAGACCCGAAACCCGGCACCTTCTCCACATCAAACCCTACAGATTTCAATCCACGACGAACTGCCCCAGCAGCTGTAAATGTCGCAAAGCTGCTGCCAATATTACTTAAGCGCGCCATATTCTCAAACACAGTTTCACTCCACATATCAGGGTTAGTCGAGGGCTTAAAGCCATCCAAAAACCATGCATCTACTTTTGCATCTATGTGTGAAAATGCGTAATTCACATCATCAACAATTATAGTTAGCCGCACATGATCATTAAGATTCAATCGATGAAACCCAGGTATAAGCGCAGGATAGATCTCAAGCATTCGCTCAAGATAACCATCAAATTCATCCCCCCAACGTTGCAAATATAAAGCGATCTCCTGCCTATCCAGTGGAAACTTCTCCACAGAGATAAAGTCAAGCTCCTGCCCATCCTCTGCAGTGTCTTCAAACATTTTCCAAGCGGCTAGAAAATTAAGCCCCGTTCCGAAACCAGTTTCCGCAATAACGAAACGGTCTCGCCCACTCCAAGCATTAGGCAAATCATTACCCTTCAAAAACACATAGCGTGTTTCTGCTAATCCATTTTCTACAGAAAAATATACGTCATCAAACTCTTTAGACCTTGGCGTACCAGACATTTTGATCCATATAATATATGTTAGAACAATAAATAGATGTGACGCATTTCCAAGAGTTTTGCAATAGTTTGCATCAAACGCTTTTCACTAAAGAGGACATTCAATGACTGATAACCCGCTTCTAAAAATTTCAACACTTCCCAACAAAGCACCAGCCTTTGAACAGATTAAAGCTGAACACTATCTTCCAGCTTTGGAAGCCGCAATAAACGAAGCACGTTCGAATTATGAAACGATAAAGAATAACAGTGACAAACCAACATTCGAAAATACAATTGTAGCCATGGAAACCGCTAGTGAAACACTAGGAACTGTTCTGGGTATTTTTTACAATCAACTTTCAGCGGTCGGCGGCGATGATTTACACGAGCTTGCAGAAAAAATGGGGCCTATCAATTCTAACTTTTCAAGTGACATAATCTTAGATCCAGACCTATTTGCCCGCATCAAAGCCGTGCACGATGATAAAGATTCTCTTGAGCTATCAACTGAACAAAAAACTCTCCTTGAAGAGAGCTATACGGACTTTGTTCGAGGAGGCGCACTTTTAAGCGAAGAAAAAAAGAAAAGACTAAGGGAAATAAACGAAGCACTTTCTACCCTTTCCCCTGCCTTTATGAATAACGCAAGCAAATCAGCAGAGAGCTTTGAGCTTATCATCACAGACAAGGCTGACCTATCAGGTCTTCCCGAAACAGCCATTGATGCCGCAGCACATGCCGCTGATGAAAAAGGCCTAGAAGGACAGTGGCGTTTCACTTTAGATTATCCAAGCTACATCCCATTCGTTCAGTTTGCAGATAATCGAGAACTACGCGAGCAAATGTGGCGCGCTTTTTCTAACCGTGCCTATAACGACGAATATGATAACTGCGATAACATACTCAAAATTATAAACCTAAAGCATGAGCGTGCTAAATTAATGGGCTATGAAAACCATGCTGAATTCACCTTAGAGCGCCGTATGGCAGAAAAGCCTGAAACCGTTTTTAGTTTCCTTGAAAAACTCAAAGAAACATACAAGCCTGCCGCAATTAAAAACCTCAAAGAACTGCAAGAATTTGCAAAAGAGCAAGGTTTGAGCGAAGAGCTTAAACCATGGGACATTGGGTATTACAGCGAGAAACTAAAACAGAAGCTATTTGATTTCTCATCTGAAGATTTCCGTCCATATTTACCACTAGAAAATGTTCTAAAAGGTTGCTTCGATCACTTCTCTAAACTCTTTAATATTGAATTTAAAGAAGGACAAGGCTACGAAAAGTGGCACAAAGATGTTAGCGTTTATGAGCTATTTGATAAAGATAACGGCGACTTTATCGGTACTCTATTTGCAGACTTTTTTCCGCGCACTGGTAAAAAGCAAGGCGCTTGGATGACAGCATATAGAGGCCAAGGACTCTATAATGGTAAAGTCGAGCGTCCAGTAATTGCGATTGTCTGCAATTTCACAAAACCAACACCTGATAAGCCTGCGCTCCTTACTCACGGCGAAGTAACCACTCTGTTCCATGAGATGGGACATGCCATTCACGGCCTATTGTCAAACGTAACGTATCGATCACTTTCTGGAACTTCAGTTCTTTGGGACTTTGTTGAACTTCCCTCGCAGCTTCAAGAAAATTGGTGCTACGAAAAGGAAACGTTAGATATGTTCGCAAGCCATTATGAAACAGGAGAAAAGCTCCCTGAAGAGCTGATCAACAAACTCAGAAAAGCAATGAATTTTATGGTCGGCATGGGAGGACTACGCCAAGTATCACTTGGCACACTCGACATGAAATGGCACACAACAGATCCCCAAAATATAAGTGATGTTGTGCAGTTTGAAGACCAAGCCGTGAAAGATTGTGTTCTCTTTGAGCGTCATGGCGGCCCAACCTCTTCCAGCTTCTCTCATATCTTCGCTGGTGGATACTCAGCAGGCTATTATAGCTATAAATGGGCCGAAGTTCTGGATGCAGATACTTTTGAACTCTTCTTAGAAAAAGGGCTCTACAACAAAGCAGCTGCTGATGCATATAAAGAGCACATCCTTTCAAAAGGAGGAACGGAAAAGCCTTCAGCTCTATATGAACGATTCAGAGGGCGAAGCGCTGATGAAGAAGCCCTCCTTAGACGTGAAGGACTCATTCAAAAAGCCGCTTAAGGAAATATCATCATAAACCGCAATAGTGATATTGCGTAGATTTATATTATTAGATACCAAATTGAAATTAACGACACACTTACGATTTAAAAGCTGCCGTTAATTTCATCTATAAAAGAAACTATAAATTTTAAAAACTTACCTAGACTAAATTTCTGCCTATTTTATTTTCAATTAGGCTAATCGCTTTATCCGTCATAGGCGCGCTATAACCACTACGGCTTAAATTAGCCTGACGTTTAGCGAGAAAAGATGCCCCAACCACAAAATTATTGTCGAACACTCTACATGCTTCTTCAGCACTTAATTCCTCATCATAAATGTAAAAAACCGCACGGTAACCGAGCGGGTCTTCGCTGCACTCACAAGCCTCCACACAGACTTGAACAACATTCTCTTCCCAGTTCCTTCGGGGTGTATACGCATCGAGTAACGCAGAACCATAAAAACGTATCATGATATGCACCTCCACTTGTCATTATTTTATTTTTCAAATTTTTTGGTAACAGTTAATTCTATCGTAAAAATAAAAAACCAACAAGAAAATCAAGATAAGTCACAGAAATTTAGGAAGAAATAACAAAAATATATCAAAATGTGACGAATAAAAAACACAAATCCAACAGAAAGATGAATACTATAATAATCAAATGCAAATTAAGTAATCATACGCCCTAGATAGTCTTTATAAGCAAGCCTTAAGCCATCTGCCAAATTAATACTATGCCTCCATCCGGCCTGCCTTAACAATGTACAATCCATCAATTTTTGATAAACACCATCAGGCATAGAGGAATCGAAAATAATTCGGCCATTAAAGCCCACTAGCTCCGCAATCATATTCGAAACAGATGAAATAGAGATATCTTCACCAGCCCCTATATTGACATGCATTGCCCCAGAGTAATTCTTAATTAAAAAAATCAAACCATCCGCCAAGTCATCAACGTATAAAAATTCACGCCGGGGCTTTCCACTGCCCCATAAATTCACCTCAGACAAACCATTAATCTTGGCTTCATGCATCTTCATAATAAGTGCGGGTATAACATGAGAGTTGAATACATCATAACGATCCCCAACTCCATAAAGGTTACAAGGCATAGCGCTAATAAAATCACAACCATATTGATGACGATAAGCCTCACACATCTTCATCCCCGAAATCTTAGCCACAGCATAAGACTCATTCGTAGTTTCCAAAGCCCCTGTTAAAAGATCAGATTCACGAATAGGCTGCGAACTATTCTTTGGGTATATGCATGATGAGCCTAAAAAAAGAAGCTTCTCAACACCTGACAAATAACTACCGTGAATAACATTGCCCTCGATCATTAGATTATCGTATAGAAAATCCGCTCTATATTTATCATTCGCAGCGATACCACCAACACGCGCCGCCGCAAGAATAACAACATCAGGCTTATTCGCCTTAATCCAATCATGTGTATATTGCTGGTTTCTTAAATCAAGCTCTCGCTTAGGCACCGTAATTAATTCACATTCTTCCCGCCTTAGACGGCGGATAAGCGCACCTCCAACCATACCGCCAGCACCCGCAACCCAAACCCTCTTTCCAGCCAACTCATAAGGGGTGTGAAGCCAATCCACGTCACTGTGCATAGCTACGGCCTACGGCATTATTCTTTTCAATAGATAATAACTCTATGTCCGCCATCACCATATCCTGGACGAGTTGATCAAATGATATTTGAGCTGACCACGACAAAATATCCTTTGCCTTTGTAGGATCACCTAAAAGATATTCAAGTTCTATAGGCCTAAAAAACTCCGGATCAACAACAACCAAAACCTCACCTGTTTGGCTATCAATCCCCTTTTCATTTATCCCTTCATATTTCCACTCAATTTGACGACCAATGACTTTAAAAGATGCACTGACAAAATCCCTAACACTTCGAGAACGACCCGTAGCCAAAACAAAATCATCCGCTTCAGAATGCTGAAGAATCATCCACATACCACGAACATAATCTTGCGCTGCTCCCCAGTCCCTAACAGAATCCAAATTTCCGAGACGGATTGGATCACAACGACCCTTAGATATTTCAGCAACACCGCGCGTCACTTTATGCGTAACAAAATCCCCACCTCTCAGCGGGCTTTCATGATTGAATAAAATGCCATTACTAATAAAAATACCGTATGAACGCCGATAAACACATGCAAGGTGATATGCCGCCAACTTAGCTACGCCATATGGACTGCAAGGTTGCATCGCTGTGTTTTCATTCTGTGGCATAGGGGCTGAGCCAAACATCTCAGAACTCGATGCCTGATATAACTTAACCTTATCCTCCAAACCCAAAATCCTTATAGACTCTAAGACATTAAGCGTGCCAACCGTATTAATTTGTAGAGCAGACGAAGGCGTTTCGAAACTAACTTTTACATGTGATAAAGCAGCCAAGTTATAAATCTCGTCTGGCTGAATATTTTTAATTATATGATTAAGGCTATTAGCATCAATCATATCCCCTTCATGAAGAGTAATACGATCAATCAAATCTAATGAATATAAACGGCTGTAATATTCATAAGAACATAAGCCGCTATCCCACCTTACGAGACCATGAACTTCGTACCCTTTACCCAAAAGAAATTCAGCAAGGTAAGCGCCGTCTTGACCCAAGATCCCCGTTATAAATGCAACTTTACCCATTTACGCACAAGCTCACTAATATGTTGTAGAAACACAACCAAGCATACACATACACACGTAAGTTGAAAAGTCTAAAAGCCGAAACGCTTAGGTTTATCCTCTTCACGACCAAATGGAAGAGGCTCGAAATCTGGCTGCAGCTTTTTCTTTATGGAATTTGGCAAAAACGGCCACAAAAGCTGCTTCCAAAATGAAACTGGAACATAGTCTTTTGTACCAATATCAACTGGCGGCCTATAGTCTGCGTTATAAAAACTGTTAAAAAAAAGATCCCAGCACATAAGATTTTCACCATAATTGCGGTTACCCTCGTGCAGTTCCTTTGAATGATGCCATCTATGAAGACCAGGCGTATTGAAAATATAATTTAAAACCCCTGTGCGCATTTCAACATTACAATGCGTAAGCATCCCAATAAAAGCTGTAATAGCAGACATCCACTTTACAACCTCCATAGGCGCACCAAGAGGCAAAAGAATTGCAAGACCAAGCAAAATACTAACCAAGCTATCCACAAAATGGAAACGACCTGTATTCAAAAACTATAACTTAGTAACACTGTGATGCACAGCATGAAAACGCCATAAAAACGCCATCTCATGTGCCCATCTATGTGCCCAATAAAGACCAAATTCAGCAGCAACTAGAGCCAAAATCACCTGCCCCCACATTGGCCAATCCTTAGGCCACAATCCAAAACCAAGTGTCCCATTATCAAACATATCAGCTAGACCAATTGTACCACCATATAGCAATAGTCCTTGCACAGTTCCCTTACTGGATAACGTGTGCATAATAGAGGCAAAGTTCTGACCGTCAGGCTTATGCCATTCACGTTCATGAGGCATCCAGATCTCAAGCCTCCAAAGGCTCACGATCAAGAAAAGATACGCAACGTTAAAGTAAAGGATTGACGAGTTCATACCAACGCCCATGAGCAAAACTGTCTCATCTTTAGCAAAACCATAATAGGTAATTGCAACACATACCCCCAAAAGTAATGGCCATAAAATAAATGACAAAAGATACTTTACCCTATCCATTATGCTCTCCTCTTCATCCTTCAGCAGCTCGCCTCAACCGATCGTTAATGGCCTTACCTATTCCTACATCAGGTAAAGACATAACAGCAATAGCGCGTGCACCACTATCATCAAGTTCTTTAAGCATCGCAAATAAATTTGAAGCCGCTTCATGTAAATCCGATTCTTCACTCAAATTCCTAATGCGCTCTTCTGGCAGGTCTTTAGCAAAACCACCGCCCTTAACCCCCATAAATTTTAAAGAACCAAAACCAAGCAAAGCTTCATCTTCTGCTACATCAACTGCATTTATCCGTACAGGAATACGTGGTGCATAATGCTTCAAAAGCATGCCCGGAGACTTGGGCTTTTGTTCCCCCTCCTTATGCAGATAAGCATAATCAACGTTTACACCTAAGACCTCACTGATATCCTCAGCACTTATTCCACCGGGCCTAAGCACAAGAGGAGCCTCTCCACTTAAATCAAGCACAGTCGATTCCAGACCAACCTCAGAGGCACCACCAGCCAAAATCATATCGACTTTATCTTTTAATGAGGCATGCACATGCACAGGACTAGTCGGAGACAATGATCCGGATTTATTTGCACTTGGCGCGGCTAATGGCACCCCGCAGCTTTTAAGTAACTCTATAGCCACCTTATGGTTAGGAACTCTTATCGCCAATGTTTCAAGTCCAGCACTCGCAAGTTCTGAAATGCCGCAGCCACTTTTCCTCGGTAAGATCATCGTCAGCGGACCCGGCCAAAATCGCTTTGCCGCCGCTTTAGCGTGATCATTGATCTCAACATAGTTCTGAGCAGCTTCAAGATCAGGAACATGAATAATCAATGGATTAAATGCAGGACGCCCCTTAGCTTCAAATATACTAGCGACCGCTTTATCGTCTAAGGCATTAGCAGCAAGACCATAAACAGTTTCGGTCGGCATCCCAACCAAACCGCCTTCAATCAAAATTGAAGCAGCCTCCTGAATAGTCTTTTTACTCGCCGATTTAATTACCATGCGCAGAGTTATAGCGTTATTTAACAAAGCATCCAATCAAAAAACTGGCACAAAACCTGCTTGTTCTTATTACAGTTTTTTTTAGGAGCGTATTTATGAGCACGATTTCATCACAGATCAATAACGGCTTCAGCCCCATTGACCTTGCCAATTCAAGGAAAATAGCCAATGAAAAAAGTGATACCTTTACCGCCCCATCAAAACAAAACGAGGAAAAAACATCCCTACAAAGCACTGCACAGAGTGAAAAAATTGCCGCTGAGCCTGTTCAAAAAATACCTAGCAGTCACCAGTCCACACAGGCTCTTACTTTGTTCAACACACAGATCATCGCGCAAAACTCCGATACGTCAGATATTACAGATACGAATAATGACAAAGCCTCCTATGACCAAGTTGTAGAAAAATTCCAAGACTATATGGAGCTAACACCAGAAGAGAGAATGTTTAAAACCTTCTTAGACAAAGAAGGTCTAACAGAAGAGCAATTCAACGCCCTTCCTATTAAGGAAAAGGAAAAGCTACTAAAGAAATTTGAAGCCTATGTTGAGCAATTAAATGAAGAGGCACGAGAAAAACAAGCCAAAAGAGAGCTTAAAGATAAACACAGTAATGAACTCTAATTAAAAAATATGATGTACACCACCAGTTATAGGCTTAGAAACCCCTGTCGTACTAGGTAAACTGAGCGGCAGACCTAAAAGAGAACGCACAGCTAGATAAGCAAACCCTTCCGCTTCAGTAGCATCACCATTCCAGCCTAACACTTCAACATGCTCAGCCCCACCAGCTAAACTGCTATCCAATGCGTGCATCAGCGCCTTATTATGACGACCACCACCACAAACATAAAAATGAGGTGAGTTTTTCAATACATCCACATCAGCTTTTTTAATAGCTGCAACAGTAAACGCCATTAACGTGGCCAAACCATCTTCAAGCGATAACGATTGAACATCATGCTCGACATAAGACCACTCATTACGGTCTGCCGATTTAACCCCCATTTTATAAAAGAAAGGGTGATCCAACCATTTATCCACGAAATCCGATCGCACCCGCCCCTTGAGAGCAATTTCTCCGTTACGGTCAAAAGCCTCTCCTGTGTGCTCACGCATAAAATCATCCATCAACGCATTACCCGCCCCACAATCAAAGGCGAGTAAATCTCCGCTCAAATCTATATACGTAATATTCGCAACGCCGCCTATATTCAATATAGCAACCGAAGGCACTTCATCAGAAACCTTCACCCTCGCTTTATGATAGAGCGGCAATAAGGGCGCCCCCTCACCTCCAGCTTTAACATCCGCGCTTCGCATATCATTAACAACACTGATTCCTGTTTCTCTAGATAGAATTGCTCCATCCCCAAGTTGCCAAGTAAAACTGTCTTCAGGTGCATGCGTAATTGTTTGACCATGAAAACCAATAACATCAGCCTTAAAGCCCGAAGATTTAACCGCCTGTACATGAAGATGCGTAACTAACTCCTCGGCCTTACGCGTTTGCTCATCCTCACTACGCTTTCCAAAACAGCCCCTTACAACGTCCCTTACGCTTATGTCATAAGGATGCGCATAAAAATCCAGCGGCTTAACAAAGGACCGACCATCTGTTTCAATCAATGCAATATCAATTTCACCATCGAGAGCCGTACCCGACATTAAGCCAATTGCCCTATAGACTTTTGCTTCACTCATAATTATAAAATCCTCATGACACAGACATATAAATCAGAATTTTTAAACATCTTAAACGAGCGCGGCTTTATACACCAGTGCTCAGATTTAGAAGGCCTAGATGCAAAACTATGCGAAGGACCTCAAAGTGCCTATATAGGCTTTGATCCAACAGCAAAAAGCCTGCATATCGGTCACCTTACCGGACAAATGCTATTATATTGGTTCCAACAATGCGGCCATAAACCGATTACACTCATGGGCGGCGGCACAGCTAAAATCGGCGACCCAACGGGCAAAGACGCTGAACGCTCAGCACTCAGCAATGAAGACATTGAAAACAACATCAAAGCACTAGAGCGCACCTGCTTCAAGCAGTTCCTTACCTATGGTGAAGGAGAAACAGATGCAATCATGGTCAATAATAATGACTGGCTTGATGGATTGAAATATCTTCAATTTTTGCGTGACTATGGTCGTCATTTTACCGTCAATCGCATGCTAGGCTTTGATAGTGTTAAAACACGCTTAGAACGCGAAAGCCCACTATCTCTCCTTGAATTCAACTATATGGTGATGCAAGGCTATGACTTCGTAGAGCTTCACAAACGCTATGGCTGTACACTGCAAATGGGTGGAAGCGATCAATGGGGCAATATTATCAATGGCGTTGAACTTGGTAGAAAAGCTCACCGTCAAAGCCTCTTCGCGCTAACGGCGCCACTTCTAACAACACCAGACGGCCGAAAAATGGGTAAAACAGAAGGCGGAGCCGTGTGGCTAAATGCTGATATGCTCAGCCCTTATGATTACTGGCAATATTGGAGAAACGTAGAGGATGTGATGGTTGGTACATTGCTTCGTCGCTTTACAACACTTCCAATGGACGAGATTAAAAAGCTCGAAGCATTAGAAGGTGCGGAGATTAACGAAGCTAAAAAAATCCTCGCTCACGAAGCCACAAAAATGTGTCACGGCGAAGATGCCGCTATTGAAGCTGCCCAAACAGCAGCTAAAGTGTTTGAGCAAGGTAGTGTTGGAAGCGATCTACCAAGCATTGAAATAGATGAAGCAACACTTTCAAATGGCATATCTATTGCTGATCTATTTGTTGAAACAGGTCTTGCCGAAAGCAAAGGTGAAGTAAAACGCTTAATCAAGGGCGGCGGTGCAAAATTGAACGATAATAAAATCGATGACCTAGCAGCCGTTGCTTCAAAAGCGGATTTAACGAGCGAAAATTACTTAAAGCTCTCAGCCGGCAAGAAAAAGCACGCACTTGTAAAAATCAAATCTTAATAGCTTACTAGCCTCGAACTGAGGCTAGGATCAGCTTTAGCATTATGATGCCTCACCCTATACTGGCTGAGGCAATCACAAAACTATCCAAACGAATCGTTTCCTAAGAGAAGAAAAGCGTACAGTCCTATTCCTCAAATAGTACACGCCTTAATATCCCAGGCGTCAAAACAGAAAGTGGATTAACCGAAACGACAGGCTCCTTACCAGGGCCATCACTTTTCATGGTATAGGTAGCAGCAATAAGCGCCCCCGTCCCGCCAGTAATAATATCACCAAGCAGCGGTATAGAACCGATTACATCATTAATTCCTGAAAGTGGAATGACCGTTCCCTCAACATCTAATTTCTGCTTTGCGTTATCAAATGTACCATCAAATGTTAACCCCAGAGAATTACCTGATGTACGGCCATTTTTAAGAACCAAGAGACTACCATTATAACGATAAAGCCAGTCAAACTCTGCCTGCATTCTAGAAAACCCTAAACCATCCTTACCGTCTAGTGTCTGCTCTAAACCAGACAGTGACATAGCGCTCAACAAGCGCGCTAACCCTGGTGCATCTACAACACGAAAATTCTCGATCTCGGCTCTACCAACAAGATTTCTATCATAAACGCTACGTACCGGCTTGGCGTATATCTTCATCGAACCGCCGCGCATCCCCTTATATAAACCAAAGGCTTTCAACACTGCGCCAGCATCATCCGCTTCAAAATGAAAGGTACGTTTCCCCGTTTCATCCGGCTTAAACCTCAAATACAGATCACCAGCGCCAATATTAGCATCCATTTCTAACTGGTTAAACTTTCCAAGATGATCAATATCAACATACATCTTCGCAGCATCAATTGTTTCAGTATCAGAAGTTCGAGCCTTTAAAACATCAATGGACATCATCATAGACGGGCCCTCATAAGCCTCCTTCTTTGTCTCACTATTATCTAAAAAAGGACGCATATCCAAAAACGGACCACTCATAATAATCTTCATACGATTATTAGAACCAATCTCAAACTCTGCTTTCGCGCGTGTTTCACCTATTGTGAAACTGGGTAGCATTCCGCCACTAACCTCTGTTTCATCACCAGCCCCCCGAAAATCTATCTCAGCATTACTAATTTCAACATCAGGCGCTGAACCATTTAAATCATAGACACGCTTTAACTCACCGCCGCTCATCTGTGCCTTAAGAATTGCTTGCGCCCCCCTGCCACTAGCCTTCACATACTTGAACGGCTCAAAATAAAGTAAGGACTGCGATAAATCCGCATTTACATCAATGACAGCATTACCACTGCCTTTTGATGTATAAGTCACATCAACGCCCGCAGGGCCACTCATAAACAAGCTCAAGTCAATACCAAATTTTTTCCTAAGCTCTTCATCAGCGGTAAGCTTCGCCTTCACACGGCTCGAAAATGCCTTCCCCTTAGGAGATAGGAATTCATCATACTCAAGAATAGTTTTACGGCCATCAAGAAGCCCGTTCCCCTTAACACTAAACTGACCGTTCTTAACCTTCGCATCCAAAGACGCCTTACTTAAACCAAGCCCCTTAACAACATTAGGAATAACGACATCACTCAATTTTCCCAACACATCAATTTTAACAGCCTCTTTTGGAATATCACTAACTGTTGGGAACTGAACATTCACCTTAAGATCAGCATGACCAGACACTCTATCAATCATAAAATCAGGTTTAACCCCGATTGGCTCAACAGCAACATAATTCAAGGTATTCTTAAACGGACCATTAAGCTCCACATTAATATCAGCCGTTCCCGCTCCAACACGAATAATATCAATAAATTCGAGCTCTCCTTTGGTGACATTCATCTCACGAAGTTTGGCGTCATCAACATTTATTCTAAGAGTCTGTGTATCTAAATCAAAACGACCGTTTCCAGAAGCATCAGTAATAGGCCACAAAGGTTCACGGTAATTAACATCAAGATCCTCAAACTCAAAACCAGCAACTAGCCTTTCCACATCTCCATCCCAACCATCTTCGTCCCTCTTCAGGACAAGATCTGCCTGTGTATAGAGATTTTGAAACAAACCTTTCGACAGCTTATGAATAACCCACTCTTCACTATTATCCCCTTCAAGAGCGGCTGGCCATATGGGTTTAATATCGTCATGGTGAACCTTTTCTATATCAAGTCTAAATGGCCCACGAACTTCCCCATCATTGTAAACGAGCTCAGCGCTAGACATAAAAGTAACTTTACCTATCGTCGCCCCAAAATTTGAAAATGTAATAAATCTGGATGCATTGTCATAGTGTGCCTTCAAAGATATATCAGACAAAGGAACAGCATCATCCGATAACGCCTCAATATTCAGTTCTCCTTGGTCTGAAGACAGATCAAAAACCAAACGCCTTACAGCCAACTCTTCATCAAGCATTCCATTTAGTTTTGCATTAAATAAAAAGCGCTGCTCTGCAAGAATATCGAGATCAGGCATAAGCTCAGCCAGCATTTGCGGTGAGAAGTCTTGTAGATCAGCACCAAAGTCAATCATTCGGCTATGCCTATCTAGTAACGCCCCCAATCGAAATTTAGCGCTCCTACCCTGCGCTTCAAAAGGAAGCTGCACATCAGCATCGATTCTTAACCCCGCTTCATCTTTTGAAAAAGATAAATTCGCATTAGGCATTAACCAAGAAAAATTAAGAACGTTATCTTCAACACGAATTGAAGCATCAACAACTCTAAAGGTAGCAAGTTCTGATAGAGAAGATGCAGATGTGCCCACATCATCCCTATAAAGAATATCTATGAGCTCCTTTAAGAAGCTCTGATTATCCATTTTCTCTACATCAGCTTTAGCTTTTTTTTCTGGCATAGCAAAGCCAAAATCAAAATCGCTAACACCATTACGTGTAACAAATAAAGAAGGGTTTTCAATGGCAATTTCCTTAGGAACAATTCTGCCAATCATAAGGCTCGTTGCCTTTAAACCAATTTGCGCAGAACCAACCTGCAAAAGCTGAGTATCCGAATTATTTACAACACTAACATCCTTAGCCTGCAACATAATCGGCTCACCTAAATTGGGCCAATGAAGATTAAGTTCTCCAAACGATACACGAATATCGGTCTCTGCCTCCGCGAGAGAGTCCTCAACAAAACTTTTTGCAAACTCAATATTCAGCGGGGCATAAGATAAACGCCAAACACCAAAACCAGCGATAAGAATAACGCACAAAAGTACGAACATCGCCAGCTCCATACAGTGCCATACCGAACGTTTGCAAAAATTAAAAAAACTTAACTGCACAATATAAAGCCTAGCCTTTATAGTCTCTTTGAATTTATCTATGTTGAAAAGGCACTATCTCATAAAAACAGGAGCTAAATCTATGACAGAATTAAATATTGGCGATATTGCCCCCGATTTCACTCTTCCAACAGATAATGATGGTAAGCTAACACTCTCAGAGTTCAAGGGGCAAAAGGTTGTCCTCTACTTTTACCCAAAAGACAACACACCTGGCTGCACAACACAAGGCTGCGACTTTAGTGCTGCACACCCGGAGTTCGAGAGACTAAACGCTCAAATCATTGGAATCTCAAAATGCTCAACAAAAAAACACACTAACTTTAAAGCAAAATATGACTTTAAATTTCCACTAGCTAGCGACGAAAATAGCGACACATGCGAGCGCTACGGCGTATGGAAAGAAAAAGCTATGTACGGCAAAAAATATATGGGCATAGAGCGCACAACCTTCCTTATTGATGAAGAAGGAAAAGTTCAAAATATTTGGCGAAAGGTCAAAGTCAAAGGACATGTTGACGAGGTTAAAAACAGCCTAACATAATAATAAAAAGGCCGGACGAACCGGCCTAATCTATAAAATATAGAAAAAAGCGCTAAGCGACTTCTTCCATTTGACCATCAACTGGTACTTCCATACCTGCACCTACTTTATTGAGGTGGTCATGCATATGATCAACTAATAGATCAGTATGCCCATGGAAGAAGTGGTTTGCCCCCTCCATTACACGGTAATCGATTTCAATACCTTTTTGCTGGTGCAAACGCTCGACAAGATCAGCAACAGCAGGCTCTTGCACCACATCATCCTTAGCGCCTTGAAGCATCAAACCAGACGTTGGGCATGGCGCAAGAAAACTGAAGTCTTCAGTATTTGCTGGCGGCGCAACAGATACAAAACCTTGTATCTCTGGACGGCGCATCAATAATTGCATGCCAATCCAGGCACCAAATGAAAAACCACCAACCCAAACATAAGGGGCATTCGGGTTAATCTCTTGCATCCAATCA